>Ga0185307_1000085_pt1 | contig 65112 bp, 66 predicted proteins | sample LHCtaG_FD_128010 | JGI IMG/M metagenome (GOLD analysis project Ga0185307, IMG submission 128010) | Hot spring microbial communities from Little Hot Creek, USA to study Microbial Dark Matter (Phase II) - LHC4sed_matched (SPADES... | ecosystem: Environmental > Aquatic > Thermal springs > Hot... | reverse complement strand
AGAGATGTGAATACTAGCTCGCCCTTCTCCTCAGGCTCAACAGGCTCACCAGTCTTAGGATCAATAACCTCAACAATAAAGTGATCCTCCCAAACATGAAGCCCATTCTTGTAGATGCACTCAACAGCCACTCCCGGACCCCAGAGCTCGCTTAGCCCATACATGTCATATGCTTGCATGTCCCACACATCCTCAATTCTCTTCCTCATGTTTTCCGTCCAGGGAGCTGCTCCAAACATGCCTTTTCTCACTTTTGTGTCTTTTGCTGGGTCTACGCCCATTTCAAAAGCCACTTCAGCAAGCCTAATAGCATAGTTAGGCACGCTCGTGAGCGCTGTTATCTCAAAGTCCTTTATCATCATCACCTGCCTCTGGGTAAACCCTACACCAGCTGGTACAGCTGTTATCCCCACTTTGAGTGCTCCATAGTGAAAGCCGAACCCCCCTGTGAACATGTGGTAGTTATATGCAATTAGCAGCTTATCCCCTTTCACAATGTTTGCAGCCACTAGGCTCCTGGCCATGACCTCAGCCCAGTTCTCAATATCCTTCATAGTGTAGAGCGATACTGTAGGCTTTCCAGTAGTGCCACTACTAGCCCTCAGCTCAGCAACTTGATCTAGTGGAACTACAGAAGCACCAAATGGGTAAAGCTCCCTTAGGTCTTCTTTTGTTGTGTGGGGGAGTTTTTCTATGTCCTTTAGTGTCTTTATGTCTTCTGGTGCTACTCCTCTCTCCTTCATCTTCTTCCTATAGTAGTAGTTATTGCTATAAACTTTATGCACAACCTCCCTAAGCCTCTCAAGCTGAAGCCTCTCAATAACATCCCTAGAAGCGGTCTCTAAGCTAGGGTTATACACCCAGCTATCCGGCATCGCCATCACCAGGAGGAGAGAATTGTGAAACGCTCTACTGGTGCGCATACTTTGCTTGCTGAATGTTTTTCTCTGCCCTTGCTCAGAGCAGCACCTCTGGCCTCAGTTATGCACGGGTTTAACTCCATTGGCGCATGGTTTCACCGAAAGGCCTTACACATGTTGAGGGGTATAAAAGTTTTTAGAGGGATGAAAGTGTAAATGATTTTGCATAGGCTACGCTAGGTCTATGTGGATTACTGCTCTTGGGTCTGGTTCTCCGAGTCTAAACGATACTATGGCGTTGCCGTATCTATGGAGATCCACTACGTTCTTTCCCATACTTATCTTCTCGACATCTCTTTGCGCTTGTTGTGGTGGTAAGCTGAAGTCGTATTCAAATACGTTTAGCGTATTGCTCTTAGAGCTTCTTATAACTAGCCTTGCTTCTCTGTACCCAGCTAGGGGTATCCCCCCGAACACCTTGTCCTCTACTTGTAAGCCAGTTACAGATATTCTCACTGGCGGGGGCTGGGAGTTCAGTATTGATGTAGGGACGGACATTATTGTTCTATAGCCAGCGTCTATTGGTTGCGCATCGTACCTACCACTATTGGCCATGGTGTTGCAAGCGAGGAGAATCTCGCTCCCCACAACCTCTATACCTGTTACCCTAGCTCCAAAAGCTCCAACAATCCTCGCTGTGGGGGGAGTTATGTATACGAGAAGACTTGGCGCAACAATGGTGTTAGTGGCTGCAAATAACATCTTTTCAAACTCGTTTGTGGGCCTCACAATGTTCTCCGTAAACGCGTTAAAGGCTACTAGCACTCCTCCGCCAACGGGCTTAGCCATGGTTCTCCTAGCGTTGTACCCAGACTTCACAAAGTCTAGTAGCCTAATGAACTTCACCTCCTCTACACTCTCATCAATGGGGTTGCCTACGAACACACCCCCTCTGACAAAGAGGAAGAACCTGCCATAAGCTGAGGCGGCTACTCCTGTAAGAGGCCAGAGGACGTCGCTTCCATCAATAGACCTCCTTGCTGTGCTACTAAAGTAGGTGTACCTAATCCTTCCCTCAACGAGATCCAGGCACTGTATCCCACTTGCCCCTTGAACCCAGCTCTCCAAGATATCAAAGCATGCGTGGTCATAGAGCTGAGCCCCCTTAAGAGCTGGTTTTGGTGAGAGCTGTTTATAGCTACCCCCCTTTCTATCGATTTGATAGAGCCCCAGGTTGATCATGCCATCACCTCTAGCGAGTATAAGCCTATCGCTAACCTCGTCGTACACTATTTCAGATACCTCCCCAACCCAGTCAGTTTCGTTGTGTAGGCTCTCTTTCCATAGCAATGTGATTGAGTCCTCAGCAATGCTATAGGCGTGCACATGACTATACTTGTTCACAAACGATATGGTTGCCGTGGACTCAGCCCCCCTACCCCTATAGATAACTGGTGCGTGAACCCAGCCTCCAAAGTATATGGTGTCATCAACAGCTTCAACAGCGTTATAGGTGTCCCCACCAGATGTTGGAAGAGGCCCAACTTGCTCAAATCTATATCTCCTCACACGCTCCTCGCTGATGTGGATGAAGCTCGCTATAGCTTCAAAGGCGAGTGTATAGTACAGCACTCCTCTATGGTACCTTAAACCAAAGATCCCCCCACTGCCCCACTCAGGGCCATACCTAGGGCTATAAAAGTACTCCAGTAGGTGTTTTTTCATGTGATCTAATATTCATTAACGAGCTTTTTTAAGTTTTATGGCTGTGAAAAGCTTAGGTGTGTAGCAATCCTTGACGCCTGCGTAGCGCTACTAGGCTATAAGCTTTTAATACAAGTTCCTGTAATAGCCAATGTCTGTTAGTACACGGGGGTGAGACAGTATTTCGAGAAAAGCTGTTGAAAAGTATAGAGATGCTGTCCTCGGGGGCCCTATAATACCAACTTTCCTACGAATAGGCTTCCCCCTGCTTGTTGTGAGGCTTGTTCAGGATGTCTATGGTGTTGTGGACTCGTTTTGGCTTAGCAGGTACCACCAACTTGCTGTCGCAGTTCCGCGGCAGGTGTGGCCTTCGTACATGATTTTCACGGCATTCACCATGGCTTTTGCGTCTGCTAATATAGCGCTTCTATCTCAGTATGCAGGTGCAGCACTTTATAAAGAGTTCTCAGTTGCTGCTTCAAAGCTCTTCTTAGTATCTACTTCAAGTGGGCTTCTCTTCGGCACTCTATTTTATGTGCTAGCCCCACATGTGTTCACACATATTGTGGCAACTCCTCCAGAGATGTATAGTGAGGTGCTCTCCTACGCTCGTGTAATGAGTGCAGACTTGGTGCTTCTGTCAGTAAACATGGCACTGGCAATAATTGTGCAAGCACTTGGTGATACTAGAACCCCTGCGCTTTCTCAAGTTGTTGGAGGTATTGCAAATGTTTTTCTAGACCCGGTGTTCATAATGGGCTTTGGCATAGTGCCTGCAATTGGGGCTGCAGGAGCGGCTCTTGCAACTGTGTTGAGCAAGGTTATTAGCCTAGCAATACTGCTACTCATAGTCAAGAGGAGGTATGCGTGGTTAGAGCTCAGGGTAGGGCATGACATAGATAAGAAGTACCTCTCCGCAACGCTCCCCATAGCCCTTCCACTGCTAGCAATGAACATATCAAACTCCCTCGCCTTCAACATACAGAACAGGCTTGTTAACACCTTTGGGAGCCTCACAGCATCGGCATTCTCAATAGGCTTTATAGTGTTTGACCTTGTAAACACGAGCCTCTGGGGGTTAACAGAAGGCATTACGATAATGGTCGGGCAAAACATTGGTGCAAGAAATTTTGAAAGAGCTAAGAGAGTTGCGAAGGCTACGTCCATGTTCATATTCATTGCTGTACTAGCAACAGCAACAATAGTATACATGTTTAGAATCCCAATAGTATCCATATTTGTGACTGGGCAGGGCGTGACTCAAGAGGCTGTAGAGCAACTGCTGTCTGAAGTAGATAACTTCCTCACGGCGACTATATGGACTCTCCCCTTCTTTGCCCTAACCTTCTCATCAATGTCCGTTGGTAGAGGCTCTGGGCACACACTAATACCCACAGTTATAAACATGCTTAGGCTCTGGGGCTTGAGGATATGCTTAGGCTATGCACTAGCTCTCGCAACAGGACTAGGCACAGTAGGAATCTACATAGCCTTTGCCATAAGCAACATTATCGGGGGTGTGGTATCTATTTCTTGGGTGCTCTGGGGGCACTGGGCAAAACCAATAATTGGTGAGACCAGAAAGAGCTTTGCAGAAGTGGGGGAGGTGAAGACACCAACACCTATAACCATGTGTAGAAGTGCGAAGGGAAGTAGAGGGAAAAAGTGATTACAAGAAGCCAAAGCGGTATAACTATATGTAGTGAGGGGCTCGGGAGCTTTGAGGAGGTCCACACACAATGCCTTCTCCTTTGCTCTTTGCCTTTGGGTGGCAAAGCTTTTGCTTGATGAACCACTAGTGTTAGTAGTGCTCTTGGCACTCATAGCAACGCTTTTCACAAATTGGTTCATAGACTCAGTCGCAGGGCATAGAGGTCCTAGGAGAACTCCCTACACTCATTCTATTCTAGGTGCCTCAGCAATATCACTACTGCTCACCCTAAGCACATACACTGTTACTGTACTGCTAAACCTTGCAATAGATGTGACTTTGCTTAAGAACATCTTCATACTAGCCCTAGTATCTTCACTTTCACACCTACTTCTAGACGCTTTTACAGCTGATGGCGTAGCCCTGCTATGGCCATTTAAAAAGAGGAGGGTTTCGCTCACAAGCCTACACTACGATAACCCTTTGCTAAATGGCGTCGCCATAGGTGTAGGTATTGCACTCGTTCTTCTCTACATACTCTCACTACACAGTAGCTACCTTGCAAGCATTGCCACTAGTACTTCATGTAAACCTTCTTAAAGTGGTAGCTCTATAGGGAGCCACAGCAAGAGCTTCTAGCGTGTTTAAGGAGCTCGGCTGAGGATTGTGTATATGCGTCTAAGCGTTGAGAGGTGAGCCCCCTCAGGGTAGTTGTCGAGCACTTGGGAAGCTGTACTAGTGTAGAAGCCTAGTGCCTAGAGGAGTTCTCTAAATTCTGCTATCTGCATTTGTGCTGTGTACAGTTTGTAGAAAGCTCCTCTCTTTCTAAGCAACTCCTTGAACTCGCCCACTTCCTCAATAACCCCCTCCTCAACAACTATTACCTTATCGCATTCTCTAGCTGTTGACAGTCTATGGGCTATTATAATGCCTGTCCTACCAGCCATCAACCTCTTGATGGCTCTTCTAAGTAGCTCCTCTGTGTATGGGTCTATGCTCGAAGTGGCCTCATCAAGTATGACAATGTCTGGGTCTCTAAGCATTGCCCTTGCAATGGCTATTAACTGTCTCTCACCCTGGGAAAGCCTCTTACCCGCTTCACCAACATCTGTGTGGTAGCCATTTGGCAGTCTTTCAATAAATTCATGTATGCCCAGCTTCTTGCAAACATCGACGACCTCCTCATCACTAGCGCTAGGCTTCCCAACCCTTATGTTATCCATTATTGTCCCTGGGAACAGGTATGTTTTTTGAGGAACGTAGCTTACTCTCCTCCTTAAGCAACTCCTCCTCAAAGCCTTGATATCAATACCATCGATTGTGATCCTCCCTTGGGTAGGCTCGTAAAACCTTAGCAACAGGTTGGTGAGCGTTGTTTTTCCAGCTCCCGTGGGGCCAACAATAGCTACTACCTACCTAGCCTGGGCTCACCCTAAAGCTAACACTCTTCAGCACAGACCTTCCCTTCACATACTCAAACCACGCATTCTCAAACACTATCTCTCCTCTGAGTCTCCCAACCTCTACGCCTTCATCGATTTCAACACCCTCTGAATCCAGAACATCATAGATCCTCTCTAGCGATGCTAATGCTAGTTGAAGCCTGTCGTAAAGCCCAGCAATGTTATTTATAGGGCCTGCGAACCTAGCTACATACTGTGTAAAGGCTACTACAATACTCACACTAGTAATCCCTGTGGTCACTAGGTAGCCTCCGACAACAATAATTGAAACTGTTGAGAGAGTCGATATGAAGCCCACTGACGACCAGAACATTCCCTAGCAACGCTGCTTGAACAGCTCTTTTAGCTGTAGCTAGAGACTCTTTTGCGAAGTACTCAGCAAAGCTTTTCTCTCTGTTAAAGACCTTGATAGCCTCTACACCAAAGAAAGACTCCTCAACTATTGATGTTAGCACGCCTATTCTCATCCTAACATCCCTATAGGTAGACCTCATCCTAGCCCCCAGGACCCTGATCACAACCACTATGGGGGTATGGAGGCTATGGAGATGAGGGTTAGCATAGGGCTGAGCATGATCATGACTGCTAGTGCACCGATGAGAGTCACCACGTCCCCAATAGTGTTGAGGAGGCCTGACACAAACACATCTACAACTGTTGTAGTGTCGTTAATTATTCTGGACACCAAGCCGCCAACGTTCTTATCCTTGTAAAAATCTATTCTGAGGTCGAGAAGCTTTGAAAACAGCTTAACTCGCTGAGAGTAGGCAACTAATTGCCCTAGAGCCTCTATTGCGTACCCCCTAATAGTCTGCAAAACCCATAGGGCCACCGTCAATGCTATATAGAGCATTACTAGCTGTAGAAAGCCCTCTACATGCCCAGAGACAATGTGCTGATCAATAGCAACACCAATTATGTATGGCGGGAAGAGTGAGAGCACTGTGCTGAGCACTATAGTTGTGATAGCTACTGCAGCAAGCTTTCTGAATTGCAGAAGCTCCTTGGCAAACCCCCAGAAAGCTCCTCCTGCCCACCGCTTCACCCTACCTCACCTTCATCACTAACCATAGACGCAAACATTCTGTAAAATAGCCCTCTCCTCTGCAGCAACTCGCTCACTGCCCCCTCTTCAACTACACAACCATCGTCAAGGACAACAACCTTATCAGCTATTGCGGCTACAGTAGGCCTCTGCGTAGCTATTATAATAGTTCTGCCCTTAGAAATCTCAGTGAGATCCCTTAGCCACTCTTTCTCTGTCTCGGCATCGAGATTTGATGTTGGGTCGTCTAGGAGGAGGATCTTGGGGTTGCGGACAAGTGCTCTGGCAATAGCTATTCTCTGCCTCTGGCCCCCTGAAAGTGTTAGTCCTCTTTCACCAACAACAGTGTTGTACTTGTCTGGTAGCGACTCTATGAAGCTGTCTATCTTGGCGGCCTTAGCCGCTCTTATGATGTCCTCCACAGTGGCATTGGGGTTGCCAAAGGCTATGTTCTCAGCTATTGTTCCGCTGAAGATGAATGGCTCTTGAGGTACGTAGGCAATGTGCTTTCTAAGGGACTCTGTGCAGATCCTCGCAGTGTCAGTGCCATCAATTATCACCCTACCACTGCTAACTTTATAGAGCTTGGGAATTATCTTGAGGAGTGTTGACTTCCCTGACCCTGGTTTACCAACTATGACAACCCTCTCCCCAGGCTTAATAGTTAGGTTTAGATTCTTCAGTACAGAGCTGTTCTCTGTATAGCCAAAGCTAGCATTCTCAAAAACTACCTCTCCACTAACATTGTTTAGCTCAACACAGTTGTCGTCGTCCTCCTCAACTCCACTCTCAATCAGCTCAAATATTCTTCTAGCAGACACACCCACTGTCTGTATATTTGGCTATTATGAGGCCCAGCATGCTCAGAGGCCACATAAGCATGACCATATAGGACATGAAGGCAACTAGGTCTCCAACAGATATTTCTCCACGTAGTGTTGCAAAGCCCCCATAGAGAAGTATTGTTGATGTCGCTAAGCCGAAGATGAGGACATTCACATTTGTGAGAATGGCCCTCCTCCTAGCCATAGACACGCCTATGCCTAGAAGCCCACTGTTAGACCTCTCAAACTTTTTACTCTCCAGCTTTTCAAGGCCCAAGCCCTTGACAGTCTTAATCCCTGCGATACCCCCTGTAGCAATAGACACCACATTACCTAGCTGTTGCCTAAACCTGTCTGCAACTGGTCTTAGGGCAGAGGCTGTGTATGTATTGGCAATAACAGTAGCAGCCATTGATGCTAGGGCTACGAGCGCTAGGCTAGCACCCATGTAGAACATGAAAACAAGTGGGATTGCTGCAGAGAATACTGCGTTTATGAGCATTCTAAAAACTCAAATGCAAGGAAACCATCAACTCTCCCAGTATCGTTAACAATTGTCGTAATTGCTTGACCAACAGCAACATTGCTAAAGAACCTCGCTGGCTTTCTCGGCATTGATTCAAAGGCGCTCGCCCTAAGCATGTGCACAACTCTTTGAGTAGCTAGAGAACCTACGTAGCCAGAGCCAAGCCTAAACAAGCTCGATACGGCAACCAAGGCAATTAATAGAGATGATCTATTTAAGATGACTTCAAAAGACCTCTTAACTATGCCGGCATCAATGATATAGCGCATAATGTATGGAATTAGGGATGAGAGTAGAGCGGCCAGGATCATTAGCGTAACTGAAGCATAGAAGTGCCAGACATTTACCACGTGTTTAAATAGCTTTACAAGGGCCCTCGCCACGTTTGTGGAGCTAGTAGCTGTCCGCACCCCTCGTCTCCATCTCACCACAAGCTCAAATTTACGTCTCTACAACTATAGGTTTGGAAAAATAAGTGCTAGCACATCGTAGCCCTATGACTAGCATCTTCGCATAAATACAGTCTGCGAGGGTTTGAAACAAGAAGCCTCTTCGCATTGCTTGTCTATTAGCAACTCTAGCCCTGGTAGTATGCGAAAGCCTTTGCCACAGCTCTTCACTGTGCTCCGAGAGCCTGCCTCCTCCCCACACTAAAGGAAGCGAGGGCTCTGCTGGGGGTCGGGGGGCTCTCTGCCCCCACCTGGGTTTTTACATCTGATACCCATGGGCAGTCCAACTGGGTCACTTACCTGTCACTTGCTTTTTACACCCCCTGCGACGGCTGGTTCACACCTAATGATTAGAGGCAACGGCAGTTATGCTACTTCATCACCAAGAGCAATTTAATTATAGGAGCACTGACGGTCTCTCCATCCTACCTTGAAAGGACAGCTTTCAGTTGTAGAGAAGGGTTAAAAGGAGTGAGTGGGTGCTCAGTACCTCGCCTCGCCTTCAGGGTCTTGCTCTCTAAATGTAGTATTTGTAGGTGCTTGAGGGCGATGCATTTAAAGTCTTGTAGGCTCTTCTAGTGCTTTGGTGCTGGGCTTTGAAGGCTGGGCTCGTTAGAGAGCATGCAGAGATCCTTGTGGAGAGGGCTCCGAGGAGGTACCCAGAGCTCCCGCTTAAGGAAGAGCCTGTAGAGATTACTGAAGTGCCTATGCCTGCTGTTAAAGAGGGTCAAGTTCTTATAGAGGTTGAAGTGTGTGGTGTTTGCTACACAGATATAGATATAATTGAGGGTAGGGTGAAGTGCAAGCTACCTATAATACCTGGGCACCAGATTGTTGGAAGAGTTACTGAAGCTGGTTATAGTACTGAGCACCTTATTGGTAAGAGAGTTGGTGTTGCTTGGATTGGCAAAGCTTGTGGCTCCTGCGAATTTTGTAAGCGGGGTTTAGAAAACTTGTGCGTGGACTTCAAGGCCACGGGCTGCGACTTTGATGGTGGGTATGCAGAGTATGTAGCGGCTTTCGCAGGGTATGTATATGAGTTGCCAGAGTCTGTGGAAGCAGAGAAGCTTGCACCTCTGCTTTGCGCTGGCTCTATAGGTTATAGGGCGTACAGATTGGCGGAGGTATTTGATGGAGCAAGAGTGGGACTATTTGGGTTCGGATCCTCAGCTCACATAGTCATACAGATCATAAGAAGGCTCCACCCATCTACGGAGATATACGTGTTTAGTAGGGGTGCTGAGCATAGGGAGCTTGCTAAGAGGCTTGGGGCTGATTGGGTGGGGCACCCCTCTGAAAACCCACCAAGGGGGCTACACATAGCAATAGACTTTACGCCAGTTGGGGAAACAGTTGCAAGAGCGTTAGAGCTTCTCAATAAGGGTGGGAGGCTGGTTATAAACGCAATAAGAAAGCAAACGCCAGTTCTCCTTGACTACGCTAAGCACTTGTGGGAAGAGAAGGAGGTGAAGAGTGTTGCAAACGTGGCTAGAGAAGATGTGAAGCAGTTCATAGAGTTCTACAAAAGACATAGAATTGAAACGCATGTGCAGATCTACAAGCTGAGTGAGGCGAATAAAGCTCTGCGTGACCTAAAGGCTGCGAGGACAAGGGGTGCACCAGTCCTGAAGATAAGGTAGCGTGCGTTGGCTCAGCACTTCTTCTCTAACAACAGCTTTCTGTGAACCTTTATAAACCCCTATTAATGGAGACACAAACTCCTTGTCTTTCACATGTGGAGGTAAAAGTGCCTCTAGCAAAACTATGTAGTTTGCTTATAGCTCTGCTCCTCTATATAGAGGCTGTAGCTACTCCCTAACAGCGTCTGTAGGGGTTTGCGAGGCTTTGGTAAAACCTCATCTGGGCTACACATTACTGAAAACTCGTACCTCACTTGAGTTACCTTACTCTCCTCAGCTTCCCCAAGAACTACGCTAGAGCTGAGCAAGGCCATGTTCGCAACCTTTATCACCTGCTCATCTATATCTAACACCTCTACGTAGAGAAGACCTATTTCAAGGACCTCACCCTTGATGCTAGGTATTATGTAGTCTCTGCCGAAGAACTTGTACGCAGGAAATGCGAGTGGCGATACTGGTAAGCTTCCAGCAACTTTCACATCCTGCCCAAGCTTTATGAATCCTGGGAGCAGCATATGTACCCCTGCAAAGAAGTTTAAGAGCACGGGCTGTAGGGCTAAGCCAAGGACGAGCCCTGAGAAGGTGGTGCTAGCCACTATGCTTTCCCCACTAACCCCTAAAACAGTTGCAACAATGACTGCCAGGGTTATGTAACCAAAGAAGAGCACCACATATCTCACCAAACACGCCTCCTTAAGACCTCTAGCCAGGTTGCCGAAGCCAGTGGCTGAGTGAATATGACTCCAGTAACCACAGTTGCAATAGCGTGAAGCGCTCTTCTATAGGTGGGGTAGAGCTCTGCTACACCTCTTGGTAGGTGCTCTAAGAGCACGTCTAAAAGGATGATGAGTACTAGCACTGTGATTAGCTGCTGTAAATGCTATTGCAATTCTCTTCCTCACGCTAACCATTTACATACTCACACTGTAGCACACCAAGCTATTACCTAGATTGAAATTTAAAAGTGCCTCTAAAACTTTATTTAAATTCACTAGGTGCCACCTCAATGCAATTAGAGCTCTGTGGAGAGCTAGGCATTCTCGCAGTTGATGAAGAGGCTAGGAGGCTGGGGATATTTGTTGCCTACACATATGCGTGGCTCGAGCATAAGATGAGCTTTGAGCATTACCCACTAGAAGAGGACGTGATGAACCTCGTAGGCTACCTTAAGGGTAGGTACACCTTGGAGAAGCTTAAGGAGGACCCAGTAGTTAGGGCTTACAGAGACTTCTTTTGGAGAATAGGCGTAGACCCTACGAAGACAAGGCCGTCAAGTGAAGCTCTTGTGAGAAGAGCTCTTAGAGACTCTTTTCCTAGAATAAGCCCTGTGATTGACGCTGGGAACATAGCCTCTGCTTACACAATGGTTCCCATAGGCATGTATGACATGGACTACGCAAAGCCCCCTCTTAGAATAACTGTGAGTAGGGGTGGGGAGGTGTTTAGACCAATAGGGGGAAGCGAGATAAGGCTAGAGAAGGGCGTGCCAATACTAATGGACTCAAGCGGTGTTGTAATGCACATATACCCCCATAGAGATAGCGTTGAGACTATGGTGAGGGAGGCAACATCGAAAATACTCATAGTTGCTGCAGGGGTTCCGGGAGTAGGTAAAGACCTTGTGAAAAAAGCTGCAGAGCTCACTGCACAACTTCTCAAGAAGATGGGCTGGGAATGGTGTGAAGCAGTAGAAATTGTTTAAAGTAGTGGCTTAGCCTCTGGTAAGCAGGCTTTTTGCAAAGCATATTAACTTGGATAACTGGTGTCTTATCTGAGGTCTAGATTATGTGCGAATCCCACGTGTATATAATTGATGAGGAGGGGGAGAAGCTTGTTGCTAAAGAGGTTGCTTCAATGGCGCCGAAGCACAATGGTTATGTGTTTGTTGATATTTATGGCAATAGGTATGAGGTTGATGATGCTGAGGTAGCCTACGTAGACTTCATAGGGCATAAGGTTGTGCTGAAAAAGAGGGGCTAGAGTGTAATGAAGATTGTTGTTGTCGGGAAGGGTGGTGTTGGAAAAACAACTGTAGCAGCGTGCTTGGCTAGGTTAATTGGGAGGGATGGGTATAGTGTCATAGCTGTTGATGCTGACCCTAGCTTGAACCTTGCAAAGGCTTTGGGTATAGCTGACAGTGTTGCTAATTCAAAGCCTGTTCTCTTTGATGAGGAGTTTGTGAAGGAGAGGACAGCACTACCTAGTGGAGCTTATAGGCTGAATCCAAAGGTAGATGATGTTGTAGAGAGGTTCGGTGTTAGGGGCCCTGATAACGTAACCCTACTTAAACTAGGCTATGTGAAGAGGGGGGGTGTTAGATGCCTTTGCCCAGAGTACGCATTTCTAAGGGCGCTGCTCTCGCATTTAGTTCTTGGCAGAAGGGATGTGGTTGTTGTAGACATGGTTGCTGGGCTAGAGCCTATGAGTAGGGGTGCTGCTAGAGGCGTAGACCTAATGCTATGTGTAACAGAGCCTACGGCTAAGTCAATTGATGTTACGCATGAGATTTACAGGCTATCCAAGGATATTGGTGTCAGCAGTTTTGCTGTTATTGGAAACAAGGTGATGTCTGAAGAGGATAGGGTGTACATAGAGAAGTCGCTGAATGGAATAGAGGTTTTGGGGTACCTGCCCTACGACGAGAATGTGACTAAGGCGGATAGGCTTGGGGTAGCTGTTTTAGATTACAACCCAGGCTCACCCATGGTCACAGAGTTGAAGAGCTTAAAGGAGTCTATCATTAGCTTCAAAAGAGTTAAGATTAAAACTTAGATTCCCCATACATAGATTTGTATAGGTGCTTATTCTTGTCTGTACCATTTAAGGATGTGAGAGTAAGGCTTGAGGAGCTAAAGAGTAGTGTTGCTGAGGTCAAGGGACTTGACATAAGCATTGGCTATGTTGTAGAGGAGTGGGAGGAGCCGCCAGGCCCAACACCATTCCCATCAATAGCAACCCTCAGGAAGTGGGACCACGCATTACTAAGTAGGTATAAACCCCTCTACCTACCATACTGCGACCTCTGCTGCCTATGCACATATGGTAGGTGCGATTTGTCTAGGGGTAAGAGGGGGTCTTGCGGGCTGAACCTCTCTGAGCAACAGTCAAGGCTAGTAACCCTGGTGTGCTCAATAGGTGCTGCGACACATACGAGTCACGCTAGGGATTTGCTAGACAAGCTAATTGAGAGGTTTGGTGAGGATTGGCCCATAGACCTGGGGGGCGAGGTATACGTGGAAATGCCTATAACAAGGTTGGTGACAGGCGTTAAGCCAAGGACTTTGAGGGATTTAAAGATAGTCTTAGAGTATGTTGAGAGACAGATTGTCCAGACCCTTGCCAGCGTTCACACAGGCCAGGAAGGTGATTGGAAAGACTACGAGTCTAAGGTCTTTCACTTTGGAATGCTAGACCACGTAGCCTTAGAGGTGGCTGACGTCACACAGATAGTGGCTCTAGGTTTTCCCAAGGCGGATCCCGAGTCGCCCTTAGTGGATTTAGGTATTGGCACTGTAGACGCTTCAAAGCCTGTGATCCTTGTCATAGGGCATAACGTCCTGCCATCAGCAGCTATAATAGATTACCTTGAGGAGGCTGGGCTGAGAGACAAAGTGGAGGTCGTAGGACTTTGCTGCACAGCCCACGAGATAGCGCGCTACGAGAAGAAGAGGGCTAAAATTGTTGGGCCAATATCGTGGCAACTGAGGTTCGTAAGGACTGGCATACCAGATGTGATTGTCATTGATGAGCAGTGCATATATACAGATATTGTTGATGAGGCTAGGAGGATAGGGGCCATAGTCTTAGCCTCTTCAGACAAGGCTTTGAGAGGGCTTCCAGATAGAACCTATGCTTCTTCAGATAATGTTGTAGAAGAGCTTGTTCTAGGTAAGATACCAGGAGCAGTCATATTAAATGAGGAGAGGCTTGCTGAAGTGGCTGTTAAAACAGCACTTAAATTAGCACCGCTGAGGGCTAAGTTCAAGTGGAGCTTATACAGTGAAAGTACTGTTACAGAGTACGCTAAGAGGTGCACAGGGTGTAGGAATTGTGAGAGAAACTGCCCACAAAACCTACCGATATCAGTAGCATTGCAGAATGCTGCAAGAGGGGACACCTCATTCTTGAAGTCTCTGTACAACAAGTGCTTTGCTTGTAGGAGGTGTGAGTACGTATGCCCTGCAAGCATACCCATCTTAACGCTAATCTTAGCAGCATCTAAGGACACTATGGTGAGCGAGAGGTATAAGTGCAGAGCTGGCAGAGGACCAATACAAGATACTGAGATTAGGGCTGTTGGTAGAGACATTGTTTTAGGCACGATACCAGGCGTCGTAGCGTTTGTTGGCTGCGCTAATTGGCCTGACGGAGCTCAGGATGTGGCTGAAATGGTGCGGGAGTTCGCATCGAGGAGGTACATAGTCACCGCATCTGGGTGCTCAGCTATGGCTATAGCAATGTACAAAAATGAGGAGGGGCAGACACCTTATGAGGAGTTCTCAGGGGTTTTTGAAGCAGGTGGCCTTGTGAATGTGGGTTCCTGTGTAGCGAACTCCCATATAGCTGGAGCTGTGATAAAGATTGCAAACATATTTGCTAAGCTACCACTAAGGGCAAACTACGCTGAGATAGCTGATTACATACTGAATAGAGTTGGGGCTGTGGGAGTTGCATGGGGTGCTATGAGCCAGAAAGCCGCTTCAATAGCTTCAGGCTTTTGGAGGCTAGGCGTGCCAGTCATTGTGGGTCCCCACGGAATGAAGTACAGGAGAATGCTATTAGGGGATGTGGAAAATGAGGAGGCGTGGTACGGCTATGATGCTGTGACTGGTGAGAGGCTGTGGCTGGGGCCTGTCCCTGCTCATCTATTCTATGCTGCGGAGTCTGTAGAAGAGGCCATGGTTATGATACCTAAGCTGTGCATAAGAGCTGCAGACACTCCGCAGGGTAGGGCAATAAAGCTCACAAACTACATATCCTTGTACAAGAGGTTCTATGGGGAGGATAAGCTTCCACCAGACATAGACTTGTATATAAGGACTGAGGGAGATGTGCCTGTGCCCTACAGGGATGAGGTTTTGAGGTACCTCAAGGAGGTTGGGTGGAGGGAGAAACCTGTCACCTCAAATCCCACAATACTTGAGGATATTGTTGAGGTGTATAAGAGGAGGAGGCAGGGGGGCGGACAATGACATTGGAGTACTGGCTCTATGGGGATATACCCCCTGGACCAATAAGAGCATCAGTGCTCACAGACATCAAGACCCTTCCCGACATCTTCAAGAGGTTTAAGAACAGGTTGTTTGCAATAGGCTCTCAAATAACAAAGCTAAGTGAGCTCACTTCACCAGACCTCATAGACAGGGTGGTATCAATAGCGCTGAGCTTAGGGGCCTGGATATCGACATCTTCACCAGCCATAGTAAAGGCTCTTGATGCGAGGGGTGTTAAGAGCTATGAGATAGCGTTTCCCCTTGAACTTGCGCGGAAGATTTCTAAAAAGAGCGCAGAGTTGGTGATTTTAATAGGTTACCCCTATGCATATGAGTGGCTTATTCTAAACTACCTCAAGCACTACACACCAAATGTGAAAACGTTGACCTTAGAGCCCTACGCACAGCCAAATGCTACATGGACTTTGGCGTCGCTACCTCTTTCACTATGGTACAAGAACATGTGTAGCTTAGAGGAGATGCTTAAAAAAGGTGTACAGACTTTATGACAGAGGAGCACACCAAAGGCTTTAAAACGTGTTACACACCTATTATACATCAATTACTTTACTACTGGGTGTAAAAGCTAGAAGCTGTGTGAAGAGCTATGTCCATTAGCATTACGCTATTAGAACCTGTAAAGCTTCCTGAGGGCGTCAAGATTCGCGTATTTGATGTTCCTCCAGCACCTCAAAAAGGAGCCTTTGCCGATATACCTGTTGACGTTGGGCCTCAGTATGAGGGGCAGCGAGTTAGAGGACCTGAGATGTATGTTGAGCTTGGAGGCCCTAAGGTTAAGTACAAGTTTGAGCTGTTTAAAGTTAGGAAGCCTGAGGAGATAGAGGATGGTAAGGTAGTTCTTGTTGGGCCTGACATACCTGAGCTTAAGGAGGGGTCTAGCATTCCATATGCAGTCATAATAGAGGCTGCTGGTAAGGGGCTTGAGCCTGAGGGTGAGGGTGTTCTTGAGAGGAGAATTCATGAGTTTAGTAACTATGTCCAGGGCTATATGCACCTCAACCAGAGGTATGATATATGGCTTAGGATAAGTAAGAGAGCTGTTCAAAAAGGGCTCACCTCATTTAAATACATAGGTACGGTTCTCTACAGGCTATTCAAATCAGCGTTTCCAATAATCGAGAAGCTGAGGATAGTCATTGTCACAGATCCTAGAGTTGTCGAGCTTCTCCATCCACAGGCTCTGAAAATCTATGAGGAGAGAGACCGCAGGGCTCTCGGCTTAAGAGATGAAGATGTTAATGAATTTTACTCATGTAAGCTCTGCCAATCCTTTGCACCAACACATGTCTGCATAATTACCCCTGAAAGGCCTTCTGCTTGTGGCGCTATATCATGGCTCGATGCAAGGATAGCCGCTAAGATAGACCCCAAGGGCCCCATACAGCTCGTACCAAAAGGTAGGCTTCTAGACCCAGTAGGTGGCGAGTACGAGGGGGCTAACGAGGCTATAAGGAAGCTCTCTAATGGGGCAATTCAGAGAGTGAAGCTGTACTCGCTATTCGATTACCCGCCAACTATATGCGGGTGCTTTGAGATAGCAACATTTTATATTCCAGATCTTGATGCTGTAGGTCTTGTGCATAGGGGTTTTACAGGCACTACGCCAATTGGGCTGAGGTTTAGCCAAATTGCGGACACTGTTGGTGGTGGTAAGCAGGTGCCAGGATTTCAGGGAATCGGGCTTCTCTACCTATGGAGTAAGAAGCTGTTCCAAGCTGATGGCGGTTGGACTAGGATTGTCTGGATGCCCTCAGAGCTTAAGCAGAGGGTATTAGATGCTATACCACTTGAGCTCAGAGATAAAATTGCCACTGAGAAAGAGGCGACATCTATTGAAGAGTTGAAGAAATTCCTAGTAGAGAAGGGCCACCCAATAGTGCAGAAGCTGAGGAAAAGGGAGAGGGCTGAGGAAAAGAAAGAAGAGAAGGTTGAGGAAAAGCCCCCCTCTATTACACCAACACCACCTACACCAGCACTACCACAAGCACCACAACCAGCTGCCCAGCCCCAAGCCATTGCAACAACTATAGCACCACAACAAGTGCAGACCTCCCCCCAAGCAGCCGGGGGTATAACAGTGTCAGTCACAATACCAGTGCCACTACTTCAGCAACAGCAAGTTGCACAACCTACAACAGTAACACTTGTACTTAAAGGCGTCAAGATTCGAGCAGAGAGAATCGTTATTAAGAGGAGTAGTGCTGGTGAGGGTAAGTGAGTAGCAAAGAGCCTAAGAGAGACAGAGATGATGTAAAGGCGAGGCGGGAAGCCTCTATATATAGCTTACTTGCTAAGATTTCAGAAGCGCTAGAGAAGGGTGTTGTAGAGCTTTACAATGTCGAAATTGAGGCTGACGAGCTTGAGATAAGGTTTGCTACACAAACATCACAACAACTACCCATACCAATTGTTGTTACACCACCTAAAGCAGTTGAAGAGGCGAAGCCTGGGGTTAAAGCTGCTTATGAAGTTGCAAAAGCTGTTGAAGTTGTGGCTAAGAAGGTTGTTGAGCTCTCTAAGATAGCTTTTGAAGAGCCCAAGCCTCAGTTTAGTGGTAGAGTGGTTGAGGTAAAGCTCGGGGCTTCTAGAGAAGAGGGTGGGACAAGGGAGAGAACCATTGTAGTGGGGGGGCATACAATGCCTGCATACTACTACATAGCAGGGTACAGACCACCACACCCACCAGCATTTGGAGGAGATGTTTTTGACATTAAAATAGGCTTGCCAAGGGCTGTGAAGCTCGCATTTGGAGATGCTCTTGACAACCCAGTTGAGTGGGCTAGGATATGGGTTGAGAAGTATGGTGCTGAAGCCGTAGATATACACCTTGTGAGCACAGACCCCACGTTTAAGGATGCACCCCCAGAGGAGGCTGTAAGGACTGTTGACGCTATTCTCCAAGCAGTTAAGGTGCCCATAGTCGTGGGTGGGTCAGGAAACCCAGAGAAGGATGTCAAGGTGTTTAGGAGAGTTGTTGATGCGTTTCCGTCAGAAGGGCTTGTTCTAAATAGCTTAAACCTTGACATGAAGCTAGAGGAGGTGTGCCCATACATAGCTAAGGTGAATGCCACAGTCATAAACTTCTCGCCCATGGACCTCGATAAAGCTGAGCAGATAAACAGAAAAACATATGAGTGGATACCAAGGAACAGAATAATACTGGACCTAAACATAGGCGGCATAGGCTATGGCACGGAGTACGGCTTTACAGCTATGGAGAGAGCTAGGCTCTCTGCACTACTAGGCAATGAGCTACTGCAGCATCCATTCAATGTTGGTGCCGCAAACGCGTGGGGTGCTAGGGAGGCTTGGATGACAATGGACCCCTACTGGGGGCCTAAGGAGATTAGGGGGCCTCTTTGGGAAACCCTCACTAGCCTCATATGCCTTTTAGCAGGAGCTGATTACTACATGCTAGTGCACCCGCTCTCCGTAAAGGTCATGAAGGCTGTTAGAGAGTACTTGTTCTCTGAGCCTAAGCCTAGTGATCCTGAAAAAGCTTTGGACTGGTTATCAAAAGCTCTGCCAGTGATTTGAAATGCCCTGGAAGCCGCCAACACCAATTCAAATATACCAGCTCTTGCCAAAAACAAACTGTGGGAAGTGTGGAGAAGCTAACTGCATGGCTTTTGCGGTAAGGCTTGCGAGTTTAGAGGCTAAGGTAGAGGACTGCCCCCCAATTGTTGAAGAGGAGAAGTATAGGGAGAGCTATGAGAAGCTGAGGGCGCTTCTCCTACCCCCAGTTAAGGAGGTGGTGTTGAAGAGCCCTAAGAGAGTTGTTAAAATTGGCGGTAAGTATGTTCTCTACAGGCATGAGATGAGATACCACAACCCAGCGGCAATAGCTATTGATGTAGACGACTCTATGGAGAGGGACATTATTGTCAAGAGGGTTAGCGCTATTGAGGGTTTTGAATACGAGTACGTGGGCCAGAAGCTCAAGCTAGACGCTATTGCTATTAGGTCTGTGACTAATGACCCAAAGCAGTTCGCAAGAGCAGTCTCCATAGTGGCTGAGAACAGCTCCCTACCCCTAATCCTCTGCTCAGTAAACCCAGCAGTAATAGAGGCTGCGCTAAACGTTCTCAACCCACCTCACCACAGGCCCCTAATCTATGCTGCTACTAAGGATAACTGGAGAGAGATGGCAGAAATAGCGAAGAGGTTTGACGTACCACTCGCTGTTACAGCTCCTGGAGACCTCGACTTGCTTGTCTCACTAGTTAAGACCCTCTCTGAGGACATGGGTTTAAAGGAATTGGCTCTAGATCCAGGCTGTTTTACAGGGCCTGGGGGGCTCTCATATACAATCAAAGCCTTCTCGTGGCTTAGGTACAAAGCTACTAACGATCTCTGGAAGTACGCAGGCTACCCATTGATAGCCACGCCAATTTCTGTATGGACTCAGATGAGCGGTGACCCGAAGGATGTGATGTGGTGGGAGGCGGTCTTAGCAACAATGCTTATGACTCGCTACGCAGACATCATCATCATGCACTCTCTAGATGGTTGGGTTCTGCTACCCCAGGTTATGTGGAGATTTCAGCTGTATACAGACCCTAGAAAACCTGTCTCAGTGCCTCCTGGGCTAAGAGAAATTGGAAAGCCCAGCGAGACGAGCCCCATCCTTGTAACCACGAACTATGCGTTGACGTACTCAATTGTGCTAAGCGATGCTGAAAAGGCTAAGGTAAATGCATGGCTACTAGTTGTGGATACAGAGGGGCTTGCTGTAGATGTTGCTGTAGCGGGTAGGAAGTTCACGGGAGACAGAGTCGCTGAGACTATTAAGTCTACAGAGCTTGACAAAAAGGTGAAGCACAAGATTCTAATCATACCTGGTAAAGCAGCGAGAGTCTCGGGAGAAATAGAGGACGCATCAAAGTGGAGAGTGCTTGTAGGGCCCATGGACTCTTCAGAAATTGGAAAGTGGCTAGAGAGGAATTGGACTCAAGAAAAGGTTAAAGAGCTTATGGAGGGGGCGTGAAAATAGCCAATAACGTGAGGATCTAGCTAAAGAAAGTTTTCATTATGTGTAACTATATTTACTCAAAACACTATATTTAGCTCAGAGCACTAATAAGGTAGAGCACGAGCACCTTGGTGATAGCGTTAAGATGCTGAGTGAGGAGCATTCTAAGCACACTGTACGTTTTCTGCCTCACAACGCTGTTACTGGGGTGGCTAAAGGTGAGACTATTCTTGAAGCCGCGATTAGGTGTGGTATTGGCATTAGGAGTGTTTGTGGGGGTAAGGGACTCTGCGGAAAGTGTAAAGTTGTTGTGAGGAGGGGCAGGGTTGAGGCTAGGAAAAGCGATTTACTAAAGCCCGACGAGGTTTCGAAAGGCTATGTGCTGGCCTGCCTAGCACGAGTTATAGAGGATGTGGAAGTCGAGGTTCCTATTGAAAGCCAAGTAGGAAGGCCGAGGCTACAGTCGACTGTAGTACTACCAAGCGCCAGACCTAGGCCTGCTATTAAACAAGAGGCTCTGCCATTGCATAGCATAGCTAGCGCCCTCTCTCTGTACAGCTCTGGTGCAAGTGTCTTAGAGAAGATTTCTGAATTTGAGGAAAGGGGTGTTGAAAAAGTTTTCGCTGTACTAAATGCCGCTAGGAGGAAGGTTGTGGATGTTAGTGAGGGTGGGAAAGGGCTCTACGGGTTAGCTGTGGACATTGGCACAACAAAGGTTGCTGTAGCCCTAGTTGACATCGCTGGGGGGAGGGTTCTCGACACAACCTCTGAATTCAATAAGCAGCTAATGTACGGTGAAGACATTATCTCTAGGATTAGGTTCGCACTTGATAGAAAGGATGGCTTAAGAGAGTTGCAGAGGGTTGTAGTGGAGACAATAAATACGACTATTGATGTACTTTGCAAGAGGTGTAGAGTATCAAGAGAAGATGTGTATATGGTTACAGCAGCTGGCAATACTGCAATGACATACCTCTTCGTTGGGCTCAATCCATACCCGTTGATAAAGTCCTTTAAAGAGAAAGCAGAGGTGCCAAGAACACCTCACTGGTTAGAGGCACGGGATATAGGGCTTAGCGTCAATAGGAATGCTGATGTATATGTGCTTCCCTGTGCCGGCAGGTTTCTCGGAGGCGATGTTGTAGGGGATGTTATAACAGCTGGGCTAAACTTTTCTGAAGAGCCAGCGCTACTCATTGACATAGGTACGAATACAGAGGTTGTAATAGGCTGTAGGGAGTGGTTCCTAGGCACAACAGCACCTGCAGGGCCAGCATTTGAGGGCTGGGGCTTGGCTCACGGAGTTAGGGCTATTTCTGGAGCTATTGAGAGTGTTGTAATAGATCCAAGGACCTGCAGGGCTATCTATAGGACAATAGATGGCGCAAAGCCTATTGGGATATGTGGTTCTGGTTACATAGACCTTTTAGCACAGCTATTCGTCAATGGCTTAGTTGACATTTTCGGGAGGTTCTATAAGGATTGTAGCTGTCAAAGCATCCGAAGAGGGGAGAAGGGGTATGAGTACGTTGTTGTACCTGCTGAGGAGTCTGGCACAGGGAGAGATATTGTTGTTACTGAAGAGGACTTGTATAATATTATAGACTCTAAATCCTCTGTTTGCAGTGCCATAGCAATTCTGCTTAAGAAGATGCTTCTCACAGTAAACGACATTAAAAAAGTTTATGTGTGTGGTGCTTTTGGAAATTACCTGAATCTGAATAGCGCTATGACTATTGGTATGATACCTGAGTTCAGTAGGGCAAAAGTGGAGTACATAGGCAACGGATCGTTGGGAGGAGCTATACTCACACTCCTTTCAGAGGATTACAGGGCTGAGGCTGAGAGGGTTGCAAAGCTGCTTGCACCCATTGAACTAATGCTGGACCCTGACTTTATGGAGGAGTACCAGGCAGGCTTTATGTTGCCCGGGAAGAAGGAGCTGTTCCCAACTTGGAGAGATGCTAGTAGGGGTATAAAGCCCTGGAGACCACTTAGTTAAGCAGTGGTGTGCAGCATGGCTAAGAGGCCTTTTTATGTTTCTATCTCTGGGAAGGGTGGTTCAGGTAAGACCACACTTACAGCACTCTTACTTAAGGTTCTATTAGAAAGTTCCTCTAACGATGAAATCCTTGTGGTGGATGCAGACCCGGCAACGAATTTGCCGCAGGCTCTAGGCATAACCGTAGGTAAGACTGTTGGTGACATAGCTGAAGAGCTTAGAAAAGGGTTTCACAGGTTTGAGAACATGGGTTTTGAGAAAAGTGCTCTCTTAGAGTACTACATTATGAGGGACTGCATAGTTGAGGCTGAGGGGTTTGACCTCATTGCCATGGGTAGGGGTGAGGGTGAGGGATGCTATTGCTATGTTAACGCAGTGCTCTCAGGAATTCTAGGTAAGCTAATTCAGCACTACAGCGTTGTCTTAATGGACATGGAGGCGGGTTTAGAGCACTTGAATAGAAGACTAGATAGGCATGTGAACACCTTTGTTGTAGTAGTCGACAGCTCCATCATGAGCTTGAAAACAGCTGAAAAGATGAAGGAGATAATTAGGGAGGTAGATTTGAAAGCTGATGAAGTGTACGTTGTGGGGAACAGGCTCTCAAGGAAGAGAGAGGAAGAGGTGGTTAAGTGGGCTTCTCAAAATGGGTTAAGGTACGCGGGCACAATTCCCATCGATGAGAATATAGCTGAGTTCGCAGCCAATGGGATACCACTGCTAAACCTACCAAAAGCTTCTGAAGCTCTGAAAGCAGCCTATCAAATTGCAAAAAACGTTAACCTCATCTGAGCCAGCTCTACTTACACATCTTGGATATAGAGATATAAAGCTCTCCTACAGCACTACTAAAAGGGTTTGTAGCTATGTCTTTTTGGGAGCGGTACTCGTGGGAAAAGCTAAGCGGTAAGATAAGGTCTTTACCTGGGAGACTAGGCTTTGAGAAAGGGGGTGAGCTAAGGTTCTTTGGGCTCGCACTAGACCTCGAAACTGGAGCTATATATGATGAAATTTTGGGTAGGCGCTTAACACCAAAAGAAGCCGCTGGAGTGTATTTCATTCTCTCACTCTACGCTGAAACAAAGACAGATGTAGGGGAAAGCGGAGAGCTAATCTCGCTATCAAGGCAGCTGTGCCCCTTTGTTCACTGCCCAAACCTTAGGAGGAATATCAGTGCAGTTGAAAAAATCTTTGGGGGGAACCCGCAGTTATTGTACACAGTTGCAAAGCCCTTTAACTTTAAGCCAGTAGATTTAGGAGACGCTGCCATAAAGGTGTACGCACTGCCCCGAGTTCCAATAGTTTTAGTTGTGTGGGCTGGTGAAGAGGGGTTACCCCCATCCTCTGAAATACTATTTGATAAATCAGCACCACACTATCTATCAGAAGAGACCTCTGCAGTGTGTGAAGCATCGCTGGGGCTAGCGCGCTCTTTAACAGCTAGGCTCATACTAAAGCTCGCTAAGGACATGAAAATAGATGTCTCTGCAATTGAGTTTGGGGGCAGTGGATATGTGTGTGCAGACTGAGCTTTTTACGCACACTATCACGGGTTTGGGGCTGAATAGAGAATAAATTATAGTTCTAGTTAAGCCCTTACTCTACAAGCTCTCTCCACTTGATCTCCTTTTCAATGGTTTCAAGGATTTCAGCCTCCTTTACCTTTAGGGAGCTGGGTGTCACTATGGACTGCACTTCCCTGAGCTTCTCAACAGTAGTGTAAGTGTCATAGGGGACTAGAAGTATTGGAGTGCCAACCTCTCGCGCCTTAATCAAGACGCCTATGTCCGGGAAGAGCCCGCCAGTAAGCACTACTACACTTGGCCTAGTCTCTAGGGCAGTTATTATCAAATCTGTTCTATCTCCTCCTGTAACTATGGCAGCGTTGACTGCTCTTCTAAACCATCTTAAAGCTGCTACAGGGGCCATCGCACCGATGACTATGTCCTCAACAATGTTGCTGAGCTTATCCCTATTCTCTAGTACTTCTGCATTCAGAGCTTCAGCCACATCACTAACTGTGGGAGCAGTTAGCCTCACCCTCTCTTTTATAACACCGTATACCCTAAGCCCCAGCTTCTCTATCTCTGGCACAATAATATCTTCAACTCTCTCGCTATGGTAAATGGGCACGTTGTTTATTATCACACCATCTATTTTAGCTCCATAGTGTTCAAAATAGCAGTTGTACAGCATGACCTTGTCCACCATCTCATCAACAATATCTCTATCTTTTGCGTTTAACACAAACACTGTTTTAGCATTAAACATTTTAGCTAAGTGGGGAAGTGGCATTCCTGCAGATGTCATTACCTCAAGCTCTGGATAGCTCTCGACCAAGACAACGTCTCTTCCACTAGCTATTCTATTATACGCTTCCTCAATACGCTTCTTCAATAACTCTACACTGTTCTTTAAGTCTAGGGTACTTCTCGTGATGGTAATGGGATTCATCTCCTCAAGCTTGTCCTCTAAATTTAGTACCTGCTTTATTGCAATTACATCTGGATCTACGTACACCATTGAGGGGAGTCTGTACCTAGCTTTTGAAATAGGCTTGAAGTACCCTACTCTCATTCCCTCAGCTGAGTATTTCTTTAGCAATCCATATATTAAAACAGTCTTCCCTTTTTCGCCAATTACAAATATTGTTTTCACCATTTCACTCACCCCTAGACATCTACTCAATAACTATTTTGACGTCGACCGCTGTAACTCCTGCACCCTCTTCATATACAAATAGAGGATTTATATCCATTTCTACTATCTCTGGAACATCTGTAACTAATTTACTCACCCTCAAAAGGGTGTTCATTATGGAATTTATGTCAGCAGGGGGCTCACCCCTATATCCCCTTAGTAGTGTATAGGCCTTAGTCTCCGCTATCATCTCCCTGGCTTCATACAGTGATAGAGGTGCGAGCCTAAATGAAACATCTTTAAATAGCTCTGTGTAGATTCCTCCAAGTCCAAACATTATTATGTGGCCAAATGTCGGATCCTTAGTTGCACCAACTATTACTTCTCTCCCTTTAGGAACCATTCTCTGTACTATAACACCGTGAATTGAGGCTGTTGGTGCGTATCTCCTAGCATTTGATATTATTGTCCTAAACGCTTCAGCGACCTCCTCATCAGACTTCAGATTCATGATGACCCCCCCGACATCAGACTTGTGGGTTATGTCTGGAGAAGCTATTTTGAGAACCACTGGGTATCCTAACCTTCTTGCAATCTCTATGGCATGATCCTCACTTGTTGCTAGTTTTGTCGGTGCCACTGGTACTCCATAGCTCTTTACAACATCCTTAGCCTCATGCTCAAGTAGCACTCTTCTGTTTTGCTTTCTAGCCTCTTCAATAATCCCTAGGGCTCTCTCCCTATCAACATCAAATATCTCCATACGCTCTAAGACTTTTGCCACATACTCTCTAAGCTCTCTGTAGCTGACAAGCCCGAGCATTGCAGCAACAGCTCTTTCAGGCATTTCATATACTGGTATGTTTTTCTCTATCAGCATTTTTGTGGCTTTCTCTACCTTTCCTCCCCCTATAAACACAGCTAATATAGGTTTTGATGAATACTGCCTGCTCAGCTCTATTATAACCTTAGCTGTCTCCTCAGGCTCTGTTACGACTTGTGGTGTTAGTATGACTAGAAGCCCGTCAACGGCAGGGTCTTTGAGCAGTGCTTCAATAGCCACTCTATACCTATCGGCCTTCGCATCTCCTATAACATCAACAGGGTTGTACACACTTGCTACAGGAGGTAATGCACTCCTGAGGTAGTCTATTGTTTGCTTTGACAGCTCTGCAAGCCTAAGCCCTCTCGATACAAGCAAGTCTGATGTAACAACACCCCCGCCACCAGCATTAGTGACGATGCCGATCCTACTCCCCATGGGTATGGGCTGGGAGTTGAACGCTATAGCCATGTCAAATAGCTCTGAAATCGTTGACACTTGTATAATCCCAGCTTTCCTTAACGCTGCCTTGAGTGCCGTAACTCCTCCAGCCATAGCGCCTGTGTGGCTCAGAGCAGCCTTAGCTCCAGCTTCTGTAACACCACCCTTAAGTAGTATCACAGGCTTCTTTCTCGCCACAGTAGAGCCTATTTCCACAAACCTTCTGCCATCAACTATTGACTCTAAGTATAGCAGTATCACCTTTGTCTCAGGGTCTTCCCCTAAGTACGCTAAGAAGTCCACTTCATTGAGATCCGCCTTGTTGCCTAAGCTAACAATCTTTGAAAACCCTATCCCTGCCTTAGGAGCCCAGTCTAGTATTGCTGAGAGGAGTGCACCGCTCTGCGAAACAAATGCTATACCTCCTCTGGTCTCCGGCATTGAAGCGAAACTAGCGTTTAGTGGTGTGTACAGATCCATTATACCTAGGCAGTTAGGGCCCACAACTCTAATTCCATACTTTCTCGCTGTCTCAGTGAGCCTCTTCTCCCTCTCAATACCCTCACCACCGATCTCCTTAAACCCAGCACTTATCACAACTGCGTATCTAACACCCTTCTTCCCACACTCCTCCATAACATCTAAAGCAGCTTGCGCAGGCACAACTATGACAGCCAGGTCAATGTCTCCCGGGACATCTGAAATAGACTTGTAAGCAGTGAGCCCCAGTATCTTATCAGCCTTTGGGTTTACTGGATATACCTCACCCTTATAGCCACCATCAATAATACTCCTTAGTACTGCGAACCCCACCTTCCCAGGCTCTCTTGAAGCACCTATCACTGCAACACTCCTAGGCTTGAATAAGTACTTCATATCACCTTCTCTCATCAACATGCCCTCTCCCAGAAAATTACAACTAAATAACTTAAAACTTTAATTGCATACAATAAGTGTATTACACACTATATCCTCAATTAAATCGGGTAAGAACCTCGCCACAGTACCCTCTAAACACTTTATATAGCTCTGCGCATTACATTAACCGTGTCTAAGAAAACAGAGTGCGTTTAAACACCAATGATATCAGCAAGGTGACGAGCATATACTCATATAAGACCCTGTGTGCCTGCTACAAATGAGTTCTATTGACAGAGGCGAAAAGCTGTAAAGAGTATTCAAAGGCATTTAGCTTTAGCACATCTTCATCTCCTAGCAACACTTTTAATTCCTTCCTACACCACTACACTGTGGTAAAGCCTATGAAACTAGTTTTCATAGGACCCCCAGGTATTGGGAAGGGTACTTATGCTAAGATGCTGAACCAGAAGTACGGCATCCCGCACATTTCAACAGGTGATATATTTCGTGAAGAGATAGCAAAGGGTAGTGAGCTTGGCTTAAAGGTTAAGCAGTATGTTGAAAAGGGGCTTTTAGTACCTGACGAAATTGTTATAGAGGTTGTGAAAAGGGTTTTGCAAAGTCCTTTGTGTAGCAAGGGGTTTATACTAGATGGTTTTCCAAGGACGCTAAGGCAGGCTGAAGAGCTAGACAAAGTGGTTAAAATAGATGTTGCATTTCTTTTTGAGGCTCCTGTTGAGGTAATTATAGAGAGGGTGTCTGGAAGACTTGTATGCTCTAAATGTGGTGCTATATACAATATCTCATGGAAGCCCCCTAAAAAGCCTGGGGTATGCGATGTGTGTGGAGCGCCCTTGATTCGGAGAAAAGATGATGAGCCTGAGGTGGTTAGAGAGAGATACAATGTGTATAAGCAGACCTTTGCTCCTGTAATAGAGTACTACAGGGGGAAGGGAATCCTCGTCGAGGTCAATGCCGCTCGCGATGCTACACTTGTTGTTACAGACGTGGAGCGTATACTAATTGAAAAGGGTCTTATTACAAAAACATAGTAATAATGTTACTATAAGTTTTTAAAATTTAACTCTTATTCTAATTATCCCTGGCGAACACCGTGAAAATATTACACGAGTTTGTGCCCACAAGAAAATTCCTAAAGATGGCTGAAGAAACCAAGGACTTTGTCGATGGCTGGAATATAACTGATAGTGCGGCTGGGATCCCTGCACCAAGCGGCACAGCAGTTGGCTGTGTTTTGAAGACAAAGTACCCTGATAAGGTAGTAATACCGATATTCATATTGAACTACAAGGGCCCCGTGGAAGTGGGGGCTCTAGCATTAGCTGCTGATGCTGTGGGTCTAGACGGCATAGTTATGACCATGGGCGATGAGCCTATATACGGAGAGCCTCTGGGGCCTAAGTACTGGGGTAAAACAGAGAGTGCTAGAGACTTCCTGAGAGAGAAGGTTAAGGTAAAGACTTTGAAGCTTGGGTGCCTCTTATCACCAAGGCCTGTGAGAGAGAGGTACGGTGAAAAAGCGAGGACAGGATTTACTGCACAAGACATGGTTGAAAGAGTGAAGAGCGGCTGGGACTTCGCGTTCTTTGCAAGGCTCACACTAGAGACACTACCAACACTTGAGGAGGTGTCCAAGGAGCTGAAGAATATGGGTAAACCACTATACACATACTTCCTCATTGAGACTCCTCGCAATGCGGAGATACTGAGGAAGATTGGGTGGAGCCCTACAACAACAATTGATAAAGCTGTTGAGTTTGCTGAAAAGCTTGAGGGCATTGTTGATGGAATTATAGCAACGTGTGCAGGGGACTACCAGGGCGACTTGGAGCTCCTAAAGGCGTTGCAGAGAATTAGAAAGAAGTAGGAATGCAAGCATTGTCTGAGCAGAGGTTTAGACCAGTATTCATATTCATTGATACTGATAAGCATGCAAGCCCCTTTGACATCCTTATGACAATAGACCTCGTGCCCGATGTTGTGGTGCTAAAGTATGAGAATGTGACTCCTGAAGACGTTGAGAAGATCGTCTATGATGCGCTATTCCCCAGGGGGCCAAAGGGCGTTGGATTCACCAAGCTTTTTGTTAATGGGAGTAGCCTGGAGTCTGTAAATGCTGTTGTTGAAAAGATAAAGAAGTGCATGTTTCCACCATTTGAACTCTCTGTAATAGTTGATCCAAGAGGCTCTTACACAACAGCTAGTGCTGCTGTACTAAAAACGCTAGAGGTAATGCAGAAACTAGGCTTAGGCACTATCGAGGGTAAAAGCGTTACAGTGCTAGCTGGCACGGGTCCTGTAGGTGTTGCTGCTGCATGGCTATACGCAGCTGAAAAAGCTGCAAAAGTTGTTGTGACATCAAGAGATTTTGCCAAGGCGCAAAGAGTAGCCTCTAAAATAAATGAGGAGCTGAAGACAGGCACCGTAAAGCCTTTCCAAGCCAGGGCCCCAGAGGAGGTGGGGAGCGCTATAGAGGATGCGGATATAGTACTCGCAACAGGGGCTCCTGGGGTGCAACTCCTTCCACTAAGCGTCCTCAAGACATATGGAAAGAAGGTGAAGGTTGTTGCTGATTGCAATGCAGTTCCACCCTATGGTATAGAGGGGCTCAACCCAAAGTGGGATGGAAAAGAGGTTGCACCTGGGGTATATGGGGTAGGTGCGCTAGCCATAGGCATACTTAAGAATAAAATAGAGGCGGAGCTCATTAAGAAGGCCTTGCAAGAGCCAAAAGGGGTATTCGACTTTAGAGCAGCTTACGAAATAGGCAAGGCGATGCTCTCTACAGCTAAGTAGCAAATCCCTTTACGCACTTTTACACAGTGCATCTCACTTTATAATAACCTATCACCTTATTTAAGCAAATCCATTTCCCCACACCTACTCACCAAGTAGCATTTATTAAGTAGGGGTGTTGTTAAAGAGAGTTGCGTGAGGTTGCAATGCCTAGGAGTGAATACGCGCCATGGGGAAGGGTAGTTGTTACAGGTGGTGCTGGATTTATTGGAAGCCACACTGTGGACTACATTGTCACCTTATCGCTTGCTAGTGAAGTTGTTGTTGTGGATAATTTCAGTAGCGGTAGTGTCAAGAACATAGAGCATCATATTGGTAAGAGCTACTTCCAGTTGATTAAGGCTGATTTGAAGTACTTTGACTCAACATGGGCTAACATGTTTAGAGATGCTGATGCTGTTCTCCACTTTGCAGCAAATCCAGAGGTTAGGATATCTTCTGTAGAGCCCAGGGTGCATTTTGATGAGAATGTTGTTGCAACATTCAATGTCTTAGAGGCTTCGAGGAGAAGTGATGTAAAGCTACACTTCTTTGCAAGCTCTTCTACAGTCTACGGCGATGCAGAGAAGATACCCACCCCAGAGGGCCATCCATTGAAGCCCATATCTGTCTACGGCGCCTCTAAAGCAGCATGCGAGCTTCTCTACCACGCTTATTCAAAGCTCTACGGTTTTAGCGTATCTATTGGTAGGTATGCTAATGTAATTGGGTATAGGTCTGGCCACGGAGTTATAGTGGATTTCATAAACAAGCTCAAGCTTAGCCCACAGACACTTGAAATTCTTGGCGATGGAACTCAGAGGAAAAGCTACCTACATGTTTCAGATGCTGTAGAAGCCACCATAGCAATTACGCAGTACGTTGAAGAGGCGAAGGGCTTGCACGTATTTAACATTGGCAACGATGATTGGGTGACGGTAAAGGAGATTGCCGATATTGTTGTAGAGGAGATGGGTCTAGAGAATGTACAGTACAAGTACGTCACAACAATGCCTGATGGGCGTGGGTGGCCTGGTGATGTGAAGCTCATGCTCCTAGACATATCTAAGATTAAGAGCACCGTGGGTTGGAGACCTAGGCTTAGCTCTCGAGAAGCTGTGAGAAAAGCTGTGAGAGAGGCTCTAGGAAAAGAGGTTTTTATGTGGGTAAAAGCATAGACTCTAGCATGGCTGTGTACACATTAGCAACCACCTCTACTTCGCTTAGCGAAACGTACTCGTCAACAACGTGAGCATTCGCATCTGGCCCAGGACCGTAGGCAACAGCCTCTACACTCTGCTCTGTGTAGTAGTGTAGGTCTAGACCCCCTAGGCACACAACGAGCCTTGGTTCAAAGCCTAGAACTCCTTTCACAGATTTGCTAAGAGCTTTAACCACTATTGAATTGGGGTCTGTGAGAGCAGGAGTTAACCTACTGGTTATGGACACCCTAACCCTAATCTCTGGGTACTCAGAGGAAACCTTATTTATAAGCTCCACAAGCTCCTTCTCCACATCGCTAACACTCTCCTCTGGTACAACTCTCCTATCAAATGAAAACGCGTAATACCCTGGAACAACATTAGTCTTTACACTGCCTCTCACCTCACCCCCTATGTTTATTGTTGGTCTAGCCCCTTCAGGGTCTCCGTAGTCATAGCTGCTTCTTCTACTGTCTAGTACTCTTCTATATTCATCAACAAATCTCAGTGCGATTTTCGCCATGTACTCAAAGGCGTTTACGCCTCTCCAAGGTGTTGAACCGTGTGCCTGCTTTCCAAAGACCTCAACAAAGCCCCAGACAGCCCCCTTATGCCCAATCCACATAGCTTTTAAACCGCTAGGCTCGGCAATTACTGCGTAATCTGGTTTTGACACGTGCTTCACAAGGTAGCCAGTACCACTCTCCCCACCTATCTCCTCATCTGGCACAAGGGCTATTTCCACAGTCCCTCTAAAGTCTCTGTACCTAGAGAGAAATGCTTTAACAGCGAGCATTGCCGCAGCTATGCCCCCCTTCATATCGACAGACCCTCTTCCATATAGCTTATCCCCTAAAACCCTAGGTGAGAACGGGTCAGAGGACCACCCACTACCAGGGGGCACCACATCGTAATGCCCATTGAACTGAACAACAGGTTTACCAGAGCCAGCCCTACCCAGGACTATGTACCTTGGGTACTCTACGCACTCCCTACACACATCCTCAACAACACTCCTAGGTACTTCCACAACCTCTACCTCCATGCCAATACTCTTCAGCACCCCAGTTACATACTTTGAGAACTTCTCAAAGTTTTCACCAGGTGGATTTACAGTAGGTATGGAAATCATGTCTGAGAGTAGTTTTACACCCCACTCTAGGTCACTTCTAGGTATCCCCATAGTCTAGGCGCCAACTTAGAATAGCTTTGAATAGTAAGATAAAACTGTTTATGGTCAGAGGGATTCGCATCAATCACCAGATCATATAAGGATGCGTTTCTTCATCCCAATAGCTTAAATCTGTGTACATGTAGTCACTAGTCAATTTATTAAGGTGCGGGATTTGAGCACCCATGGCAAACAGAGGGTGCGAGGAGTAGCTGCGCTTATTATAGCCTCTGTGGTATGGGGCTCCACATTTCCCGTCATAAAGATTGTTGTGAGGCACGTGAATAGCTTTAGGTATGTGTGGATTAGGAACCTCTTAGCTGTTTTAGCTATGGTGCCGTACATTGCCTACAGGCTTTGGAGAGGCTCAGTAGCTAAGCGCTCCGTTATTGGAGGGCTGTTGATAGGGTCTGCATACACACTTGCCCTCTGGCTCCAGGGGCTGGGCACTTTCTATACCACGGCCTCTAATTCTGCATTCATAACAAATCTCTACTTCATCTACCTACACACCTACGAGGCTTTAAAGCACAAGAGGTACGACTATAGACTCGCAGTAGCAGTTATAATTGCTTTAGCAGGGCTCTACATAATGACGAGCCCCACAGGGTTTGGGTTTGGGGAAGCAGTAGTACTTGTAGGCTCTTTCATATGGGCTTTACAGATACTCATAGTAGATAGGTACTCCACTACAAACCCTCTCGACACAACGTTCTTTATGCTCCTACCCCCGCTAACACTATCAATACTTGACGCAATGCTCTTCGAGCTCCCCACAATAAGTAGCATACTTCCAGTCGTACCCCACCTACTCTACCTATCACTCATAGCATCAATTGTTGCATACGCTCTCCAGCTACATGGTCAGAAATACGTAGTCGCTTCAACAGCTTCAACAATATACCTAGTAGAGCCTGCCTCAGCCCCCCTCTTCGCCATGCTCATAATCAATGAGAGCGTGAGCACCGCTCAAATAGCTGGCTTTGCACTAATTATGCTTGCCCTATACCTCTCAATAGCATCTAGATACAGCTACAAGCTACTATAGAGTTATGCTTAGCACACCTCACTGCCTCTGCTCCCTTAACTCTCTGAATAGCGATATAGAGCTACTCACTAGTACGAGGCCTATGGCGAGCGATGCAAGGGCTTGGAGGTACCTATCTGTGTAAATTGCGTAGAGAAACATGAATAGAAAGACCAGCCCTGACACCAGTAAAACAGTGACATAAGCTGTGCCAAGATTTCTCAATCAAAACACCCACAACTACTGAAACAGTATTGCATAAGGTTTTTATTTTTATGCAGGGTCTAGAGGCGCTATAAAGCTTTGAGAAGAGCTATTGTGAAAACAATTACGTAGGGGACTAGCTCCATAGGTATTCTCACAGATATCCTAGCCACCTTCCTTAGCAACAGCACAGCTATCCACGTGAGAAGTGCTAGAGCTCCGTAGGGGCTGAGAATGCTAACCATAATAAGGATAGATGCTAGCCCCACAGAATGGCCTGCAACCCGCATAATTTTCGACACAGTCTCTGGTTTTACAAAGAGCAGCTTGCTGAATGTTTCTAGAGCAAGCGAAGGCTCTATTATGATTGCTAGCAGGAGAAGAAAGGTTGTTGCAAAAAATAGTTGCGAAACCCACTTACTCATACCAATGAAGAGCACCTTGGAGCTCATTGTCACAATTATTAGTGGTGCTAGCAACACTAATGCAATTGGTATTAAGTCGAGTAGCAAATGGTATGCAGCACCCCTGCTAGTTTTCACCATTTTTACAAGGACTAGGGCTCTTGACAGAGGCATCGCAAGTAATGCTAGTGCCAAGCCCATAGCGCTTTTTAGAGTAATAGAGGCTATGGCTATCGCTAGAGAGGCTAAGGGCGCAGTCTCACTACCAGTTACGTGGTCGTAGATTATTGTCACTAAGATGGCTATGGCAGAGGCTATGGTGATGAAGTCAAGCACGCTTACTCACCTCAAAGCCCTCTTCAGAAAACTCAATATCTACTAGCGAGCCCCCCAACACCTCTGCAACTCTTTTCAAGAGCTTTAAAATGCTCTCCTTACTCAAATACTCCTCATATCTAAACATAGGCATTGCTATTAGCAACTTGTTGAACACCTCACCAAGTGCAGTAAAATCCCTCGGGTTCTCAAGGGCTAGAGCAAGGGGGTTCGTGATGAGCACAACTAGGTCGTAGCTCGCCGCGCTCCTCCCAATATAGCTAGGCACGTTGGTAAAGACACTCATAGGTGAGTGGCACCCCTCCCCAGCATCCAGGACGGAGAATATCCTGTATGCGGTGCTCTCATAGTCTTCTCCCTGGTAGGGCATAACCTTTGGCATGAGCTCACTGCATATAGCTGTATCAACAACTAATCCGCTTCTTAGCATAGCCGCTAGTAGTGATGAAGCAAACCTTAGCTGTATATGTGCTAGTGTATTTGGAATAGAGCCTATGCCCCAAACCCAGGGCCTTATGTCTATGAGTAGCAGTATCCTCGCCCTAGACTCCCCATAATCCTCTCTAACCATGAGCTTCCCCATCTTTGCATAAGCACTCCACACAATCTTCTTAATGTTGTCCCCAGGCTGGTACTCCCTTATATCAGCTATATCGTACAGCCCTCCAATAGCCCTCCCCATCACATTCACCCCCAAAACCTTCTGCACCGTCTTCATGCTAATATCTACTCTCGCCACCAATGGGAGTGCTGTGACATAGCCCTTTGCGCTATAGTGGAGCTCCTCGGTGAAGTACCCAAGAAAGTCACTCGCAATTATCACCACCTTGTCAAACGGGTGCGTGCCAGGAGCCATCAACGTAACTCTATAGGTTATGCTTATAGATGCTCGGGGGGGTATAGAGGTAATCGCTATGGGCTTCGCCCTTGCCTCTGCATATCTTGGTGGAATATCTACTACAAGAGCCCTGGGTATGGCGTCTAGCCCCCTATTATCAATTGTTAAGGTGATCCCAACATCGTCTAGCTCACTTACCACACCCCTCTCTAACCTCCTCTCAATGGCTAGCTTCTCTACAGCTTTTTTCACCCTAGTAAAAGACTTGTACTCCTTGTAGAAAATCAGTAGAAGCGCTAAGCCAAGTGAGTATAGAAGGAGATTCTCACTAGCCAATCCATAGAGGATTGCAACTACAGGTAAAACAAGGCCTGCCACGCCATAGAGCGTTATCTTCAAGGAGGCTCAACCTTCTCCAAAACATCGTTAATTACATCTCGTGGAGTTGTATTTGATATCCTTGCCTCTCCCTTTAAGATAATCCTATGGGAAAGCGCAGCGTAGGCCACGTACTTAACATCATCTGGTATGACATAGTCTCTCCCCCTAATGAGCGCAATAGCCTTTGAAAGGAGGTAGAGGGCTATGGCCCCTCTTGGAGAAGCGCCAAGCTTTACGTACCTATGGCTCCTCGTAGCCTCAACTATGGCTGCTATATACTTTAGGATATTCTGCTCTACATAAACACTTTTTGTAAGCCTTATCATATTCAGCACATCTTCTCTTGTAAGCACAGGCATCATGTCGTCTAAGGTGGAGATCTTCTCATAGTTACTCAAAATATCAACAGTCTCACCTAGTGATGGATAGTCTATTCCAACTTTAGCCAAGAATCTGTCTACCTGAGCTTCAGAAAGCGGAAAGGTGCCCTCAACCTCAATTGGATTCATAGTGGCTATTACTAGAAAGGGTCTTGGCAAGGGGTGGGAGACCCCTTCTATAGTGACTTGCCGCTCCTGCATAGCCTCTAAAAGAGCTGCTTGTGTTTTTGGAGGAGCTCTGTTGATCTCATCAACAAAAAGGATGTTTGTAAATACGGGCCCCCTTCTAAACACAAACCTGGACTCCTTTGCATCAAATATCATAAATCCTATGACATCTGAGGGGAGCATGTCTGGAGTTGCTTGAACTCTCTTAAAATCTAAGCCAAGTGACATTGCAATGCACTTTGCTATCAGCGTCTTAGCAACTCCTGGTACCCCCTCGAGAAGTGCGTGACCTTCTGAAAACAGTGTTGCAAGTATCATTTCAAGCTCCTTTCTCTTACCAACTACCTTTTTCTGAATGTTTTCAATAACTCTTTCAATCATTGCACTGTAAAACTTTATGTTCATTCCTTCTCCATACCGATCTCCAGCTTCTCCCAAGCACTAACACCTATTAAAAGCCTTTCCCAAGTGCTTTCAGCTGTGTTTCTTATAGTGCTTTGTAGCTGTAAATATTTTTTTGGATTTGTTTGAATACCAAACCTCAGAGCTATGTACATCATTAGTATGGCTGTCACCCCCAATGCAACTCCGAGAGAGCCCACAGCACCTCTCTCACTAATCACCCACCTCAGGACTCGGGTTAAGCCATTTAAGACTACATCAATGTACTGAGCAATCACCTGTGCATAGATGGGTGTGTACAGCCTAGACCCTTCGTATATGAGTAAGTTCCTATCGTTAATTAAGAACTCTACGAATTTCGTATTGTTTTTAGCTATAGTTGGTTGCGATAGGATCTCGTTTATCACTAGGCTGGAATCCCCCACTATAATAGCGTAGCCCCTGCCCAGACTCACATTATACGCTATGGGCTCTATCCCGTAGAAGCATAGGGGCTTTGCATCACTATTTACAGCTTTGAGCTTTTTCGCAACGTCTATGAGAATATCAATGGTCTCGTTGCCTAGGGCACACCTTGCAACAGCTATTCCACTCACATCACTGTTATACTCAATCCCCAGCACCTTAAGCACATCAATGCTGTAATTCAGCTCATCGCAAATCACTGCTACACCTCCACTATCAACCCACTCAACTAAGTAATTCACATTCTCAACTCTTCTATCTGGGCTAAGTAGCATAAGTACATGGCTCTGCGGGTCGAAGCCTCTTAGTTCTTGTAGGTTGTATAATATGCTTACTCTTCTCTTACCATATTCCCTATAGTAAAATGTTGTTATTCCTCCAGGACCGAAGTTGAATACTGATGGAGGGTCGCGCTCTATTATGTGCGCTATTGGTGTTCTTGTCTGCGAGAGTACCAGTATGAAGACTAGGAAAAGTGAAAACACTAGTAGCTTATTCTTCACCTCTCCTTACCTCCTGCAAAGCCTCATCTATATCTAGCCTCTGCTTATCCCCATAAACAACGTCTTCGTAAACCTCAACAAACTTCTTGAGGAAGCCGAGTCTATGCGAAACCTCTCTAGGTGTGCATGTAGAGCACCCAACTCTACTCCTCAACAAGGTAAGGTACCTCCTCAGAATGCTCTTCACCCCCTTATAGACGTAGTTAACAGTGGGGAAGAGATCATGCAGCTCTCTTCTCCCTAGCGTTACAGAAAGGGTTTCGTGGGCTCTGTAGCTACTTCTAATATACAGAAACACCATGACTAAAACAAGGAGGAATGCTGACACTATGAGAACTAGTTCAACTACTCCACTTGGTATCTGAGCGGGGCTAGGTAGTAGCGGAGCGTACTGAGGTAATCCACGCCCACTTGCAGAAACGTTAGCAATACCTGTTGCATTTAGCTGTAGGTCTACAGGCATTTCGGAGAAACCAGGGGGGATTGAAACATACCTCACACTCATATTGGACACAGCAGTGCTTTTATTTTAACCCTCTACACATGTACTTTACACAGGAACCCCTAATCTGAGCAACTAGCTTAAATACTGTGATGAGTGACGTCCGGGGCTGAATGCGTGATGATCGGTGCAAACGCTGAGGTCATACTGGCTAGCAATAGTAATTCCATAGCATATTTTGAAGAGTAGTTTAAGGCATTGACAGAGCCTTACTCATTGCAGGCCTTCTGGAGGCGAGCACCAGGTCTCACAATCCCTAGGGTTGATGGGAGGGGGAGTAAAAAGTACTTACTTTCTGAGAAAGGCTATTACAACTCCTATTATAAACCCTATGGAAACAGGCCCCACTGTCATTAAGCCGAGTACTACTGCAAGGCCTTTGAGGATCTCTACTGATGGTAAACCTATTTTTGCTATAATTTCTTGTGGTGATGTGCCGAGAGACCATACAGATAGTAATGTTCCAAGTGCAAGTATTGCTATTAGTGCTAGTATGTACTTCAACACCTTTGCAGATAGGTAACCTAGTGCTAAGCCCAGTAGGAATTGTATTGCTATTACAACAAAGTTCTGGGGGTTAGAGAGCATTGCAGCCATAATCTCTGTTACATCCACAAGCTACACCGAGCACATATACCTACGTTCAAATTTATATGTCTTTATCAATTTAAAATCTTGTGAACACACATTTTTGGTGATGGCATGGAGCGAGGGATCTACGGCTTTAGAGGCTTTAAGTTCAGAACCCTCTTCTACAGGCATGGGTACGCAGTCCACTACGCTGAGCATATAGTGGACCCAAGGGATGGGAGAGAAAAACTCGTTATGGCGGATCCGCACAACAAGTTCAGTGTTGTAATATACGATGTGGGTAAGGGTGTTATAGAGGAGGAGCTAATAGTCCCAGGCAAGTCGATTCCAAACCCCCATATAGCACACATGCTACTAGAAGACATTTCAGTGATTGGTGGTAGGGCTGGCGATATTGTGTGTGCTGATAGAGAGGGTAGGTGGGTCCTAATTGACAGAGATGAGAAGAGGGTGAAGTGGAGCCTTAGCTTAGAGGATACGGCGTGGCCACACGATATTGTTCCTACTGAAGGGGGCTTTATAGTGACAGACTATGGATCTGGTGGTGAAGGAGGCTTTGTCCGTAAGGTTGGCTTCAATGGCGCTACCAAGTGGAGTTTGCCTATGAGTGGCGCTGCAAAGGTTTCGAGGATCTTCGGCTCCACAGCTAGTGGTATTCATAGCAACTCCTTTGGTGGAGACTACATTGTCACACAGAACTCTGATGTTGGAGGGGTGTACGAAATTGATGATGATGGGAGGGTTGTGTGGAAGTGCCCCAAAAGTTATGGAGAGGCTAACTCTGTATGGCTTTTCAAACCGCATAGCGCGTTTAGGCTAGGGCTTGCTGAAGCTGGTGGAAACCTTACAATAGTTGGCTTAGAGGCTGGCGGCGGTATCGTGGCTATAGACTACTACTGCAGGCCTAGATGGGGGGTAACATCAACATACTCCCACATACCAGTACTTCACTACAGACCCTCTACATATGGACTTCTTGAAACCACCCACGTGTTTCCAACGCTGTGGGGAACCATAGGGGCTATTGACTGGAGGGGCTATGCAGGCTCAGCTGTTATAGAGATTGTGGAGGTCCCCAGAACTCCTCTTACTTGGGTGCTTGCGCTAGGTATTGACCCTGGGGATGGGGTGTGGCTAGACCCTCCGCTAGAGGTACTCGATAGAGAGTTCGTAGCCATGGATTTGGTAAACAGTGGCGAGGCCAAGGTTAGGTGGAGCCTCCATGTAACAAGGCAGCCAGCGCTTATCGAGTCAAAGCATAGCGTTAAGTGGCAGCTTTACAGCTCTGGCATAGTTGAGCCAGGCTCTGTGCAGTCTATAGAGCTAGATAATAGGAGAAACATGTTCACCTTTGCCAGGGTGTACGTGGAAAAGGTTAGTGGTGGAAGAGCTACTCTATCAATATTTGTTGTGTGGCTCTAAGCAATTTTTGCTCAATCCCTACCCCTTCTAGCTGAGTGCAGAGGGTATGACTAGAATTTGGGCCGGAGGCCGTACCATTAGCTTAACTGATTCTTATTAGCTATTGCATCTATGTTTATGTAGGTGCTCAATGTGAAAGTATGTGCTCTAAGTTCCTCTTCACACACTCTATAAACTCTTCTGTTGCTACTACAGTGTTTACAGGGGGTTCACTAATCTTTGCAATATCCTGTGTCATCACCCTATCCACTTCTATAGTCTTTTTAACCGCTTCCTCAAGGCTTTTTGCAAACACTATGAGCTCCTCATTACCATCTAGCTCACCTCTCCTCCTAAGCCCTTTGCTCCAGGCAAAGATTATTGCTGTTGGATTTGTTGAGGTTTTCTCCCCCCTCAAATACCTATAGTAGTGTTTTTGAACTGTACCATGGGCGGCTTCAGCCATGTACACGCCCTCTGGCGATAGCAGCTCTGAGGTCATCATGGCTAGGCTTCCTGAGTATGCTGAGGCTATGAGGTCTGAGAGAACATCGCCATCATAGTTCTTAGTAGCCCACACAAAACCCCCTTCTGACCTAATTGCGCGAGAGTATGCATCATCTATTAAGTAGTACTCGTAGGTAAGCCCCCTCTTTGCAAACTCCTCCTTAAACTCACTTTCGTAAACCTCTTGAAAAACCCCCTTAAACCTCGCGTCATAGACCTTAGATATTGTGTCCTTTGCAGCGAACCACACATTTAAGCCAAACATTAGGGCGTAGCGAAACACCGACCTTGCGAAGGAGTATATCGATTTTTCAGAGACATGGTACGCTTGAACAACTCCTGCTCCACTGAGAGAGCCAACCCTTGCCTCAATGCTCTTACCACTAGCACTCTTAAATACTATGTAGACTTCGCCAGGCTCCTCAACTCTGAGCCCTGTGCCAGAGTATATATCTCCAACAGCATGCCTAGCTATCACAATGGGCTTTTTCCAGAACCTCACAGCGGGCTGAACATTTGATACAATTATTGGCGCTCTAAATATTGTCCCATCGAGCACCTCTCTTATTGTGGCATTTGGAGACCTCCACTCTCTCCTCAAGCTGTACTCCTTAACCCTCTCAGCATTTGGAGTAATGGTAGCGCATTTAACGCCGACCCCTACCCTCTTAAGGGCTTCTGCAGCAGCTACTGTAACCCTATCCCCAGTCTCATCCCTAACCTTTACGTGAAGGTCGTAGTACTCCACCTTGAGCTCCACATAAGGCTCTATAAGCCTCTCCTTAACCCAGCGCCACATAACCCTAGCCATCTCATCCCCATCTATCTCGACAATGGGCTTGTCCATAGCAATTCTTCGCAAGGCTTGCACCACAAAGCTTTGTGCCCGCCCTTGATTAAAAAGCTTACGCTATGGCGGCTTCGCGACCACTCCTAGCACTCCTTCTGCACCCCAGTGGAGGAGCGAACGTGCCTAGAACTTTTTGGCAGCAGCCCCTTAGCTCACTATATTTTCACACCTAGTACGTTGCCCAGAGTTGAGCCTATTACGTAGAGTAGCATCGACACCCCGAAGATTAGCACTGTGATTTCTGTGAACTCCCTCAGATAGCTCCTACTTTGCAAGACTGCTACGTAAAAAGTCATGTACGCCACAATAGCTACTGCTAGAATCAGCATCACTATGAACGCTGCTAGGAGAGAGCTTATGACGAAGTACGGTAGTGCAAGGAGTAGTGCAACCGCTATATACGCTAGAAATGTGTAGAAAGCTGCTAGCTCTGGGCGAGCCCTTCCTTCATTCTTTGCCTGCGCATACGATGCTATTCCCATAGATATTGACGCCGCTACACCAGCTAAAAACCCTGCTAAACCAGCACTTAGTGTGTTTTCAAAAGCTCCTAGAGAGCCTGTGTAAATACCTGTTAGCTCTACTAAGGCATCTGATATGCCGAGGGTTATAGACCCTATGTACCTAACCCTACTCTCATCAATGCTAGCCAGGAACGCACTCTCATGCCTCTCCTCATCAACGGCAATACCCTCAACAGCATCCCTGATATCGGGCCTCAGCCCTGTAACCTCTTTGTAAATCTTTGCCGCATCTCTCTCCTTAGACTCGAGGTGCTTTAGCAAAACTGTTAAGCCAAAGAGGTAGAACATTACGACATAGAAAAGCACCTTAAGCATGACTAGCTTAGAAGAGCACTCACCAACTATGCCCCTCCAAAAGAGGTAGTGCCTATACTCATCTTCAGCAGCCTCCTCAAGAGCTTCTCTCAAACTTTTGCTAACAAGCGATTTTCTAGCGAGGAACTTGTACAAGTAGTAGGAGAAGTACTCATCTCTACACATCTCTTCAGCAACCTTACCTACATCCATAGCTGTCACCTGGCGCCCGCACCTGAGTTAAGTAACTTCTGTAACTAAGTATTTGTAGAGTCTTGCAGCAACTTTAACGGATTTGGCGAGCCCAATAGCGATGGTGTAAAGCAGTGCCTCAAGGTGTGAACAAGGTCTAAAGGATGTGGCACTCAATGGGGCTGTTTCGTGGTTGATGTTTAGAAGTTGGATTTATAAGCTCTGATTCTGTTTATTTGTGGAATCCGCCTGGGCGATGGGAGCAGTGCTCCAAGCCTGGGCGGGCTAGTGGTAGATGGGAGCCCTGCGCCGCTGGGCTCGACAGCCACCCACGACCCCGCGCCAATACCCCGTGAAGCGTGGGCGAGGTGGAAGCCCCTAGATGCAGCAAACAAACATAAACCAATGAGAATGAGCATCTAGGGACAAACGGCTTAGCGCTGGCCTCCTCTTCACACCAAAGGTGTGAAAGCTCCTCTAGCACAGTTCACCTATTTTACTCAGGGGTGCGCATTCCTAGCGCTAGCCACTCTTTTCACTCAGCCTTTCTTCAACAAAGCTCTTTATCCTATTCACACCTTCTACAATGAGCTTTTCATCTAGTGCAAAGCTGAGCCTAATGAAGCCCTTCCCCATATCGCCTTCTGAAAAGACTGTGCCTGGCAGGACAGCCACATGCTTTTCACTTAGTAGCTGTTCAGCAAGGCTCTCTACATCTGTGTTCAGCTCTTCGAGAAGCTTCTTCACTTTTGGGTACACGTAGAATGCCCCCTTGCTCTTCCACACCTCAATTCCCCTAATCTTCCTGAGCCCCTCAACCATAGCATCCCTCCTCCTCCTGAAGAGCTCTATCATCTCTTTTACTGGTTCCCAAGAGCCTTTCAGCGCAACAACACCTGCTTTTTGAGCGAATGAGGGAGCGCATGTCCACATGTTTACAGCTAGTCTTGTGAGCTTAGATGCGATCTCCCTTCTGACCACTAGGTACCCCAGCCTCCAGCCGGTCATCGAGAAGGTTTTTGAAAAGCCGTTTATGTACACCACGTAGTCTCTCCACTCTGGGAAGCTGATGAAGGACTTGAGCCCCCCTTCATAGATAAAGTTATCGTAGATCTCATCAACAATCACAACTATTCTTCTCTCCTTTGCCGTCTCAAACACCATCTCAACCTCCTTAGGCGAGAAAAGAGCTCCTGTCGGATTGTGAGGGTTATTCACGACTATAGCCCTAGTCCTCTCAGAAATCAGCCCCTCTACAAGCCTTACATCTAGCTCAAAACCCTCCTCACTACCACCCCACCTAAGTGGAGCATACACAGGCTTTCCACCAAGAAACTTCGTCACCTCAGGGTACATGTAGTACGATGGGTCTGGGATCAAAACCTCATCACCAGGCCTTACATAGGCTGCAAAAGCTAGAAACAAAGCTGCTTTAGCTCCAGGAGTAACGATGACCTCCTCTGGCTTCACATCAGAGCCGTACCTCTCATTCAGGTACTCTGCTATGGACTGCCTGAGCTCTGGTATTCCAGCAACTTCTGTGTACCCTGTGAAGCCTGCGTCAAGAGCTTTCTTAGCCTCTTCAACTACGTGTCTCGGTGTAGGTACATCGGGCTGCCCAACCCCGAAGTTCACTACCTTAAACCCCTTCTTAGCGAGCTCCCTAGCGCGTGCTGCGTATATGAAGCCTGTTTCCCCTCTAAGCGCCTCGACTATATCCCTAATCAGCATTGCTGGTGGCTGAGGCATTAACAATGCACCAAAAACTATTAAAGTCACTGGACTAGGCTATAAAAGCGTGAGGGGATTTTTGAGCTAGGTGCTAGGCTATGGAGGTAGCCATAGTGGGTTTTGGAAGAATGGGTAAGGCGATAGCGTTGGGCCTTTCCAGAGCAGGTATTGATAGAAGGTCTATAGCTGTCTACGATGTGCTTTCAGAGGCTTTGGAAGAGGCTTCAAGGCTTGGCTTTAAAACTTGTGAAAAACCATCATCAGCAGTAAGGCAAGCTGACGTAGTTATAGTTGCTGTTAAGCCTGGGGATGTGGAGAGGGCTATTAAGAGCTTTGCCGAGGAGGTGAGTGGAAAAGTAGTGGTATCTGTAGCAGCACTTGTGAAGCTGAAGACCATTGAAAGCCTTGTGCCAAGGGCATCTGTCTACAGGGCTATGCCAAATATAGCTGTAGAGGTCAACAAAGGCTTCATAGCTCTAGCACCTGTGGAGAGGAAGAGTAGTGATGTTGAAAATGTGTTTAGGGCTCTGGGGGAGGTTGTGTGGGTAAATGAGAAGGTTTTGGACATGCTCACCTTCTTCTCAGCTTCAACACCAGCTGTAGTAGCAGAGCTCTACGATGCATTCCTACTCTCAGCACTTAGAGCTGGCGTGCCTTACCACATAGCTAAGAAAGCCCTGGCAACAGTCCTCCAAGGCGTTGGGGCTTTGTTAGAGCTTAGGGAGGTGAGTAGTGTAAGAGATAGTGTAGTGACGCCAGGGGGAGTCACAATAAGAGTTATTGAAAAGCTCTACACCTATGGCGCTAAGCAAAAGCTCGTGGAAGTGCTTAGAGATGCCTATGAAGAATATGAGCAGATGTTGAGTAGCTAATCTGCTTGAGACTTCTCCAAAGCGTTTAGCAAGGCCTCTGCTTTTTGTTTGCGTAATGCTTCTTCCAGGACGTACACTACAGCCCCTTTCTCTACACAGGCTCTTCTAAGGCTAAGCCTCTTCTGCTCTACTCTAAGGGTTGCTACAACACCATCTCCCGTAATGCTATCACCATACCTAGCTATTGGGAGGTGTTGCTTGAGCCACTCTTCATCAATACTCTTAACTAAGTACACAACACTAAGGCAATCACTATCAAGAGCGCTCTCCACAAGCTTCTTAAGAAACTCAACATCTCTACACACATAAAACCCCTTGCCGAGAACAACAAGAGTAGGAGGATCCAGCCCAACCAAAGCTACCCTAAACTTCTTATCACCACTGCTAACTCGGGCATACGCACGTGATAAAGATTCTACCTCGATGCACCTAAACATTGCTCTGCACACCCTATGGTATAAGCTTTCACAAACACTTTTATTCCAGTAGCCCACTTCTCTTACATAGTTTATAAATATTTCGCTATAAGAGCTACTGCAGTGCACTGCGTACAAAAAGTTTTAGCTAATTCAAGTGAGGAGTTCTTAAAAGCTACTCAACCACGTAATTACTATACTAGATGATGAGTGGGACCCTCGAGAACCTTGATGACGAAGGTCAGAAGTGCTGATGCAAATGCTTGCGAAAGCTATGCTGAGAGTGCTTTGGGGGTGCCTGCTCAGCGCATATCCACATTGAATTGAATGCGTTGAGGGCATAGCGAAAAGAATATAAGCCTTAAATATGCTGTTAAGGAGTGTTGAGAGCTACTCACTTAGGTGCTACGCTTTGGTCTTTGAGGATGTGGGGCAATTGCTGTACCTCACAGTGTTTGGTGGTCTTGCAGACTCTGTAGACCCCTGTATATTTGCTTTGTATACTTCTCTTCTGCTTTCGGCTTCGATAGGGGGGCTGAAGAACGTTTCCAAAATTGCTGTAGCATTTATTTCAAGTGTTTATTTAGGGTATCTGCTCTTTGGGGCTATGCTGAAGACCGTCTTTAATCTCGCAACCATCCCACAATGGATTTTCTCTATTGTTTTACTTGGCTACGGCATCGCCATGCTCATCCATACTCACCTAGAGAGTGGCGAAGTGTTTAACCCGGCTCTCTGCAGGGAGGACAGGGCTGTGTGTAAGTTAGCAAAGAGGCTAAGGCTTGACACTATTGATCCGAACAGACATGGCGCCACAGGAGTTGCTCTTCTAGGCTTCATAGCCTCCTTCACGCTATTCCCCTGTAGTGCTCAGCTCTACGCATTGTTCAACTTTGTAACTCGGAGCTTTGGCTTTACCGCTTGGCTACCCCTAGCATGTCTTTACACAGCATTCTTCGTCCTGCCACTCATCTTAATATCGCTAGCAGTAATAGGGTTGACAAGGGTGAGCAGAGTCTACGGCTATGTGCTATCCAGGCAAAAGATGATAAAGATTAGCGCATCCGCCATCATGATAGCTACAGCTTTATACCTCTTACTTACTGCTAAGAGCCTCACGCCATAGAGGAGTGGGCATCGACTTGTGCTACCGCCCGTCTACTGAGGATTGCAAACAGTCTCCTTGTAAGTTAAGCTAGTGTTGTTAAAAGAGCGAAGAGGAGGCGTTGAAGAGCCTTGTGTGAAGTGGAGGCTGTGGATGAAGTCTCAAATGGGCATAGATCAATGGTATTGTCTACCTGAGGGCAGAACTGCAAGGGCTCAGAAGAGCATTTTAATATATCCAACTCAACTATATTATACTTGGTGTCTTCATGCCTCTCGCTTTTGTAAATGGCAATGTGTACGTGTCTTTCAAGCCCTTGAGGAAGGTAGAGGCTCTAGTTGTTGATGATAGCAGTGGTAGGGTTGTTTATGTAGGGAGTTCTGCAGGGGCTAAGAGAGTTGTAGAGGCTTTGGGCGGCGAGGTTGTTGATCTCAGCGGAAAGTCTGTGTTACCAGGTTTTGTGGATTCCCATGCTCATTTAGACCAGCTGGGTATGGAGCTTAACATGCTCGATTTCCATGGCGTGAAGAGCGTTGAGGAGCTTAAGCAGAGGCTTTTAGAGTATAGTAGGAGGGCTGAGACTCTGTGGATCATGGGGTTTGGCTGGGACCAGGAGCTCTTCAAGGAGAAGAGGCTCCCAACTAGGTGGGATTTAGACGAGGTTGTGAGTAGGAGGCCTGTTATACTCGTTAGGGTGTGTATGCATGTAGCAGTGCTGAACTCCAGAGCTATTGAGATAGCTGGTGTGGAGAACTTGGATTCGCCAAATGTGCTAAGAGATGCTAGAGGGGTTGCTACTGGAGTGGTTCGAGAGGAGGTCCTGGAGTATGTGAAGAAGAAGATAGTAGAGTCCCTTTCTGTAGAGGACTACAAGAAGTACATAGTTGATGCTACTAGGCACATGGCATCGCAAGGCGTAACTACAGTAGGTTTTATGGGTTGCAATATCAATGCGTTAAAGGCTTTGACTGAGCTGTGGGCTGAGAAGAGGCTTCCAATAAGAGTGAGGGTGTACATAGACGGGGCTGCCTCGTGGGATGCTGTAGAGGCTTTAGAGAGAGTGGGGCTTAGAACTGGATTTGGAGACGACTTTCTGAGGATAATGGGGATAAGAGTGCACGCAGATGGCTCACTGGGGGCTAGAACAGCGTGGCTATCAAAACCATACGCAGACGACTCAACAACATGCGGCAGGCCTGACATAGATCTCAGGGACCTAAAGGCATTGGTAAGGAAGGTGCATGGAGCTAGGCTCCAGATGTCTGTTCACGGGATTGGCGATAGGGCCATAGATATGGTGCTTGATGCCTATAGAGAGATTGGAGGCGTCGGCAGGGCTAGGCATAGAGTTGAGCACGCGTCTGTGGTTAGAGAGGACCAGGTGAGGGAGTTTGCTAAACTAGGAATTGTTGTATCAGTACACCCACAGTTCATAACCTCTGATTGGTGGGCTAAGCAGAGGCTCGGAAGTGAGAGGCTTAAGTGGCTCTATCCAGTGAGAACCCTGGTGGAAAGCGGTGTCGTAATTGGTTTTGGCTCTGACAGTCCTGTGGAGACTCCAAACCCATGGCTCTCCATATACTCAGCTGTAACCAGGGGGGTGTTTGAGGGGGTCCCCCACGCTAAGGAGACAGAAAGTGAGAGCATTTCTGTGCTAGAAGCACTACATATACACACCTATGGCTCGGCATACATAATGCACGAGGAGGCGAACCTGGGGACCCTTGAGGTAGGCAAACTCGCAGACTTCATTGTGGTAGACAGAGACCCTCTTACAATAGAGCCTAGAGAGCTAAAGAGTATAAGAGTCCTAGAAACCTACATCAGTGGAAAGAGGGTGTGGCCGTGGAGCTAGCGTTACTATAAAATACGATCTACACTTTTTTGCCCATCTTCGCACTTCTCTTCAATTATGGTTAGCAAGCTGTAGACCTATCTCTGTCCATTTACAGTAGCTATCATCTCTACCCACCTCCTTGAAATAGCTGTAGCTACACGTACACCATCTCTAGGAATCTCGCTACAGTTTTTAGCGCTGACCGTAGCTGTTTCGATTCTTACTGTGCTGAGTTCATTATTGCTTATGGCAAGCCCTACCTCCTCGAGTGTGCTAATAGCCTTTGAAAGCTCCTCTAGGGGGCGACACATGTGTAGCCTGCAATAGCCACGCCCCTTACTGTAGCGCCTACTCTGTTTTCATTAAAGCATTTATTTTTTCTGAAGAACTCAGTCTCTATGTCTACTAAGTGCAGAGATGATTTAGTTAAAGAGGCTTTGGACTCTATAAGAAGTGCCTTAGCGGAGTACCTAAAGGCTTCCTGCAGACGCACACTAACCATGGTGAGGCTCACTGGGCAAAAGAGGTTGAGAATTGATTTTTATGGTCTCTACAGCTACTATGAGGGTACTGAAAACTTTCCGAGATTTGAGGATGCGTATGGCTATGCTGCTCAGTGTGTGGGTTTAGCTACTGTTTCACAGCTACTTGAGGGCGCTATTTCTGATGTAGGGGAGTCTGGCCACCAGCTCGTGCTAAGTATCGAGAAGTTTGAGAGTATGTGTAAAGAAGTTTTGAAGCAGTAGCACTGATGTCGAGAAGCACTGCTGAAGTCTTATATAGCTGGGTACAGCAGAGGTGCTTTTATGAATTTAGATATCGCTCTGCACGATGTCTTAGTTGCGACACCTCTCTTCATGTACGTGCTCGTCATTGTCTCTGTAGTGGCGAGGAGGGTGTATAGAGCTATGATTAAAAGGGGTTTTCCTAAGAACGTTGCTGTGTACTACAATAGGAAGCTCATACATATCACTACTGGGGGGTTTATAGCACTAATGCTGCCCATTCTCTTCAGAGAGCCGTTTGTGCCCTTTGCATTCGCCTTAATACTGGCTTTCATAACGCTCTACCCACACATCAGCAAAAAGGAGTTTGAATGGTTTCAGACAAGGGATAATGCCTACGAGGTTAACTTCTGCATTGCATGGGGGGCAACAATACTTATTCTATGGCTTGCACTGGGGGACCCCTGGAGAGCCGTAGTCCCAGCGCTATTCATATCCTTTGGGGATGCTATAACTGGCATTGTTAGAAATGCTGTGTTTGGCAGAAGGACAAAGCACTGGCTAGGGAATGTGGCAATGGCCCTCGTCGTTATACCCGTGGGCCACTTGCTAGCAGGAGTAGCAGGTGTAGTTGCAGGCGCTATAGCTACTGCTGTTGAGAGGATTGAGCTCAGGCTTATTGACGACAATGTCCTCATAGCCTTTTCAGCAACTGCAGTACTACTTCTATCCCAAGCACTTTGAGTAGCGCTATGAGGGCTTGGGTGCGGGCCCTTGAACCTGGGTGAGGTTTTAGAGAAGCTGTGCACAGGCACTAAGGAGAAGTTTCTAAAGTTAATTGACTGGTTCAAGTCTGTGGAAAGCCCTGTTTTAGTAGCCTTCTCTGGAGGTGTTGATAGCTCTGTAGTGCTCACTGTAGCCTCGCTAGCCCTAGGCAGAAGCCGTGTGCTTGCTGTCACTGCCACCTCTCCTATACACCATGAGGAGGATTTGGCGTGGGCTAAGAGAGTTGCTGAACTTCTTGGCGTGACGCACATCCTTGTTGAGAGCCGCGAGCTAGAGGACCCCAACTTCATTTCCAACCCCCCTAACAGGTGCTATTTCTGCAAGAAGAGCATTGCTGAAGAGCTTAGTAAAGTAGCGGAGAGGTTTGGTGCTAAAACCGTTGTTGACGGTACTAACGCCTCTGATTTGAGCGGCTATAGGCCAGGCCTCTTAGCTTTTGTAGAAGCAGGTGTGAGAAGCCCTTTAGCAGAAGTTGGAATTGCAAAAGATGAGGCGAGGGAGATTGCTAGGGCTCTAAGCCTACCAAACTGGGATAGGCCCTCAATGTCGTGCCTAGCAACTAGAATACCCTATGGGGAGCCTATAAATGTCGAGAAGTTGAAGAGAGTTGCTGAAGCAGAGAAAATAGTGAAAGCGTTGACTGGGGTTAGTGTAGTGAGGGTCAGGGACCACGGCTACATCGCGAGGATAGAAGTGAGCAGAGACGAGAGAAAGAAGCTTTTCAATGATAGCACTATGGATAGGGTAGCAGAAGAGCTGCAGAAACTAGGGTACAAGTACGTGACACTGGATCTGCATGGCTATAGGAGTGGGAGTCTAGATGAACTACTGCCAAAGGGGCCTACGCTCAGCAATCGCAACATTAAAAATTCGAACCACTAAAGTGAGTTATGGCCCTAGCTGATGTGGCGGGGATCCCCTCAGCTTTACAGAGATAGTGGTTAATTCACCACTAAAGCGCTGTAGTGGTGCAAAGACACTTGGCTTAATTAGGGTTTTCGCAAGGATTTTGTCTAAGAGCTTCTGAAAAGCTTATGAGCATTACTAGAACAGTAGAACAGTGTAGTTTACATCTCTAAAAGCCCCTAGCGCCCCACTTGGTGTACTCACAACAGGTGCCTCTACACATTGTTTGACGTCTGTGGGTTTAGTGATGTGATGTGAGTAGCGGGGGTTTTAGAACCAGGCTTTTCCATGCCCCAGCTCTAACCGTGAGCTCGTGTGGCTACGGCTCTTCTATGCTTTTCTACGCACTACATATCACATGGCATTGGGGGAGGCCCTACCGCTATAATGTTGTTCAATGGCGTTAACCGGTTTTTCATGCTCTTACCAGTGTTTGCTAGCTCACTAGCTAAGCTACTTACTGAGAGGGTGTTGCTACTTTTAGGAGCCCTCACATCTCTACCAGTACTTGCTAAAGGCTATGTGAACGACCCCTACCTCCTATCGCTTGCCTTCACGTCCTCAGCTCCCGGGCTCTCACATGGCCTGTAGTGCTAAAGGTCGTGTTCTCAAGGGGTGGCAAAGGGCTTGTCTTAATTTGTGTAGCCCTAGGCTACATCGCTTTAGTAGCGCTGACCTCCTCCCCGCCCCTAAAGGGTGGGGCTCTCGGATGTAAAATAGCTCTTAGCACAAGAAGAGCTATTGTCACAGTAATTATTGTGCTAATGATGAAGCGAAAACTATGTGTTACTTTCTTAAGCTCTTCTAAACTCCTATGACCAGGTTCTTCGCTATTAAAGGTGCTGAAGAGGTCTACAGCAAGTTCTTACGGTTTAGTGTAGTTAAGAGCTGCATTTCGCCTTGAGTACAAGTTTATAACCTGCTTTTCACTGCTAACTAATGAGAGGTGAGTTAGGTGGTTCGCAAGCTATTCTACATTGCTGGGACAATAGCTCTCATACTTATAGCTATCGTAATTGTAGCGTTCCTGTACGGAGTATACCAAGCTGGTTTACCTCCTAAGCTAGAGGTTAAGAGTTTGCAGATAGACAGTGTTGACGGCTATCCATCAATTATTGTAGAGTTTTCCACAGATAAATACGGCTTTGTCTTTAAGCTTTTTGATGAGAGAGGAGAGCTCATAGATATGAAGATGCCGTCAACAGGGGCTACCAGAGTTTCACTATCACTTGTCGGCCTACGGCCGTATACAAGCATTATGGAGCCAAAGACCTATACCCTCAAAGCATTTTACGACGATAAAGAGATTTATAGCAAGACAATGACTATTAATGGAGCTTCAGCACAGATAAAGCTACTAAACTACACCACAAAGCTCACAGTTATGAGGCTAGAGCTCGAGTCTCTAATCATTGAAGTAATGAACACAGGTGATGTGCCGCTATACCTATGTGAAATTACATGTAAACCACCGTTAGAGGTCTACATTAATGGTGAGAAAGCCTTTTTCTCCATCGATGGCGAGATGGTAATCGTGATGCCCGGGGAAAACGTGAAGTAAGGTTAAAGTTGCTACCTGTCACTATTAAAGAACCTAAAATCAATGTTGAAGTTGCAGTTGGAAGAATCAGGGAAATGTTTACAGTAAGCTTCGAGGAGTTCTTCAAGCCTATTGAGGTGAGGATTGGAGAGGTATTTGCTGTTGGTAATTGGGAGATCGTTGTAGCAGGTGTTAAAGAGGTTCAGTACCTTGCTGTAGATGATAGCTATTACTCAGCTAAACAAGGCATGAAAATAGTTGTTGTACATGTAAAAGTGAAGAATGTTGGTGTAGAGGAGATGTACTTAAGCGACATATGGGGGTTCACACTCATAACTACGGCTAGAAAAGGCTATGAGCTCACCTACACCTTCGACCTTGAGCCCGTTTTCTGGCCAAGCCCTGACATAGTAGCATCGGCCACTAAATGCATATCGTATAATGCATTCGTTAAGGTTAGCCCAGGTACGTGGATGGAATTCGACTTGCTATTCCAGATACCGCAAGAGGAAGAAATGGTAGAGCTAAGGTTTAAAGTAGGGATGCTAGCCAAAGAAGTTATAGTAGAGTTTTAAACAGACTATTTTTCCCTCTCTCCTTCTCCCAACAATTAATTGTAGAAGTAATGTTTACGTAGTGTATTTACCAAGCTCTTCATGGACTTTCCATCTAGGTATTCGAAATCTCTTCCAAATCTTGTTTTCTATAGCTACTAACTTTTGTTCATATGGAGCCTTACGTTATGGTTTATCTATACCTCACTTCTACATAATTATGCATTTTTGCTCTTTTGTTTATTTCTTTGATATTTTTTCACCTCATCTTCAACGTCTCTAAAACCTGCTTCAATAATTCGTTTACAACTCTGCGAAAGTTTCGATACCTCTCTGACCTCCTCCCTGCCCTGAGGGAGGCGAGGCTTTCAGCTGTAATGATTAGAGAAGTAGCTGGGTTTGTGCAGAGCAAGTTTAGAGAGCTGAGGATATCTGAAGCTAGGTACGAGGACCTGCTGAGCGAAGTAGACGAGCACTACCCTAGGTACATAGAGAAGCTCCGAGAGCTGTTCAACTCCTCAAATATTGCAAAAAACCGTGAGTGATACATATAGAGTCATCTACTGAAATCAATTATTTCCGCCATTGCATGTCCAATATTCATCACATACAATGTGAAATCAATTCAATTAAAAGAAATTGAAAATGAGCCCCCTCATCATTCAATTGTGTGGCGGGCCCGGGGGGATTCGAACCCCCGACCACCGGCTTAGGAGGCCGGCGCTCTGTCCTGGCTGAGCTACGGGCCCTTTCAAAAAGGTTTGTGTTGTGCTAGGCTTTTATGTTTTCATAGGTCTGTTTGAATAGGAGTGCGTCTTCTTCTAGGTTTGGGGATTCGCTTATTACTACCCCCTTTACCCTGAACTCTTTTAGCACCTTTGCCAGGTCTTGGTAGTTGAAGTCTGATTCCTTTAGGTTTAGGTGCTTTACCTCACCCTTGCTGCTGTACTCTATTCCGCTTATGTGTATGTGCATGTTGTCTAAGGCTGTTCTCCCAAGCCTCTTCTCTACGACGTTGAGCACATATCTAAATTCTTCATATGTGTTGTACTTGCCCACAGTCCTTGCGTGTAGGTGTGCAAAGTCTATGCAGGGTAAAACGCTCTCCCCCAGCTCCTCAGCAAGTCTAATGACCTCCTCTAGAGAGCCTACCTCCTTCACGCCCCCCATGAGCTCTGGCCTAATCCACACACTAATCCCCTCGTCCCTGAGGGTCTCAACAACCCTCTTTATAGCCTGCTTAACCCTCTCAAAGGCTTCTTCAGCTGTGGACTCGCCGTAGTAGCCGCTGTGGAACACAACGCTCCATGCACCAGCTTTAAAGCCTACTCTAGCACTCTCTAGAATCCTGTTCACACTTGCCTCGACCTTGGCTTCCTCAGCTGAGTTCAAGTTTATGTAGTATGGTGCGTGCACTGTGAGCAGTACTCCAAGCTGTGCCGCCAGCATCTTTACCTCAGCCGCTGTCTCGTCACCCATCTTCACCCCCCTGACGAACTCTATCTCCATGGCGTCGAGGCCTAGCTCGGCAACCCTCTTAACACCATTTGGAGTGGTTTTCCTAGGTGTTGAATTAGGTATCCCAGCAGTACCAAGATGCAACCTTGCTGGTCGCCAGAGCACCGTAGAGCTCACCAAAAGAGTCTACTTACTCTAAAGGGATTCAAAAGTTGAGTGGCTTAAATAATGCTCAGCAGAAAGCGCTACGCAACCTCAGTAACAATGCTAAATTCTCTAGCCAGCTCCTTTGCTAAGGTGTTTAGAGACGCTATTGTTAAAGCTACTACAACTACAGGTATTGCAGCTAGCCACGGAGCGGCGAGGATGTAGTCTTTGTACTCTGCAACCATATTTCCAAGGCTAGGCGTTGGAGGGGGGATGCCGAGGCCAATAACACTAAACGTCGCTTCAAGCGCTATAGCATCTGAGAGCATGTATATAGCTGTTGGGATTACCACAGCTACAAGCTCTCTACCAACGTAGTTTAGGGCTATCCTCAGCGTTGACGCTCCTAAGGCTTTCGCAGCCTCCACATACTGCTTAGCCAAGACCTCCCTAGCCCCTGCTCTACTGAGCCTAAAAAACATGGGCGCCAGCGTGATGGTTATGGCAGTAGCAGTCCCCACAGCTCCAGAGCCCATTATCAGAAGCACTGCTACAGCTATGAATAGACCTGGTATTGCGTACATCACGCTAAAAACGCCTAGCAGTGTAGTGTCAACAAGCCCACCCAAAATTGCTGAGATAATGCCCAGTAAAGTGCCCACGATGAGTGCAGCACCTAGTGATACAGCTGATATAGTGATTGTTGTCCTAAGTGCGTAGACAAGCCTTGAAAACACGTCCCTACCCAAGGGGTCTGTGCCAAGAATGTGGCTGGGTGAAGGTGGCTCAAGCCTTTTTCCAAGGTCTATCTTGTCGTATGGGTGGGGAGCTATGAAGCCGGCTAGCAAGGCTAAGAAGAGCTCTACAGCAATTATGCTTAGCGCAACCTTCGCCCCTAGGCTCACCACTTCCCCTCCCTGGTCCTTGGATCAATGTATGCGTGTAGAAGGTCCCCAAGGATGTTGAGCAAGGCTAGCGTTGCTGAAGTTACCGTTGCCCACCCGAGTAGAACTGAGTAGTCCCTAGAGGAAAATGCCTCCACTAGTAGCCTGCCCATACCGGGGTAGCTAAAGAGTGTTTCTGTAGCTATTGCACCAGCTACTATGAGCCCCATTCTATAGAGCACAGCTGTAACATACACTGGGGTAATGTAGTGCAGGGCCTTAATGAATAGCCTCGCTTTGCTCAAGCCCATGGCCTTGTAGAACCCTATAAAAGGCTCTGAAAGGGCTTTATCTATAAGGTTCTTCAAAACGGTGTAAAACACGCCAATGCCAGCTATGGTCAGTGTTGCCAGTGGCATGGCGAGAGAGCCAAAGGGTATTGGCACTCTGAGTAGCGCTAGGGCAAACATGAGCACTACCCCCCAGAGAGCTGCTGGCATAGATGTAGAGGCTGTAGCGAGCGCTGAAGATGCACCTCCAAAGCTTTTCATTGTAGATATGTAGGCTAGGAGTATGCAGAGAGCTGTGGTAGTTGCTGTAGCTGTTAAGGCTAAGATAAGGGAGTTGACGTACCTGCGAAGAATGAGGTTTAGTACAGGTTCGCCAGCGAATACCGAGGTCCCCCAATCCCCTGTAAACAGCCTCTTCCAAAATAGGAGTAGCTGCATGTACACAGGCTTGTCAAGGCCTAGCTTAGCCTCGAGAGCAGCCCTAGCCTCTGGAGAGGGCTCGGTCTCTCCATATAGAACAGTTATGGAGTCTCCTGGAAAGTGTCTCGCTGTGAAGTACACTACAGCTGTAGAGGCTAAGATTATTAGAAGCAGGCTGAAAAGCTTTTTGAGTATGTATAGCCACATAACCTCACACTACATGCACATCATCTAGTACAAGCTTCTGGAATGGGAGTACCTGAAGCCCCTTAACGCCAGGTCTTGTAGCTACCAGCACATCCTCAAAGTATAGCCATATGGCTGGCGCGTCCCTCCATATAATCCCCTGGACCTCCCTATAGAGCTCAACTCTCCTAACCTCACTCACTTCACTAGCAATTCTATCGAGAAGCTCATCAACAGTTGGGTTGCTGTACTGCGGCCCGTTTAGAGAGGCGTTTGTTCTCCAGTACGTTAATGCGTAGTATAGTGATGATGGTGAGGGGCCGTATATCGCGAGGTCAAAGTCGTGGTCTCTGAACACTTTTTTAAGAAATGCTGTGTGCTCTATCTGCACTATCTCTACATCTAACCCAACGGCCTTTAGGTACTGCTGGATTACTTGAGCTAGTTGCACATCCTTAGGGCTCCTAGTGGAGACGAGGAGTGTTAGCCTCTTGCCTACAAACCCAGCTTCTTCGAGTAGATCACGAGCCTTAGAGGCGTTGTAGGCATAGGGCTCTAGTGTAGCAGCGTTAGGGAAAACAGGTGATGCAACACCCATAGCTACTTGTGCATAGCCCTTCATAAGCTCTTTCACAAGGGCGTCTCTATCAACAGCATAGTTTAGTGCCTGCCTTACCCTAGCGTCTGGTATTCTCAGGCAGTTAACAGCAACTAGAACAAGCCTCACACCAGTGACCCTAAGCACCTCAACACCTTGTGCTCTAAGCGTCTCTACAATATCTGGAGAAACTCCTACAGCTATGTCAACAGAGCCGCTAATAATAGCAGAGATCCTGGCGTTTGCATCTGGTAGCACTAAGTACACCAGGTTTTTCACAGCTGGCCTCTTCCCCCAGTACCCATCAAATCTCCTCAACTCAACTCTAGACCCCTTCTCATAGAATTCTAACCTGAATGGACCTGTCCCTACAACATCTTGGGTAGAGTTCACAGGGCCATTCCAGTACTTCATCGCTATGCTCTTCGGCATTATAGCTGTTGATAGGTGTGCTAAGTGCTCTATTAATGGTGCAAAGGGCTCCCTCAGCCTAATAACAAATGCTGTATCGTTGACAACAACTATATCTACTACAACTGGCTCCCCCCTAGCATCTGTTAGGAGTTGCTTACCTATGCCAGAGAGCCTCATAGACCTCTCTAAACTTGCTTTCACATCGTAAGCTGAGAGCCTATCTCCATTGTGAAACACCACTCCATCTCTTAGCACAAAAAGCCACGCTGTTTCATTTAGTTGCACATACTCTTTAACAAGCCACGGGACGTAGTCAAGCCTACCACTACTGTATGTTATCCTAAAGAGAGATTCATAGACGTTTCCAAGCACCTCAAAGTCTGCAACACCAGTAGCATAGTGTATATCTATAGTCGAGATGCTTGTGGGTATAGCCACTTTCAGCACAGCGTCTTGAGTAGAGGCTAGCTGCGTATAGGTTTCTGTAACTCTAGTAGTGATAGTTGTGGGAGTGGTTCTAGTAATAGTGTGCTCTCTCCCTGATAAAAAGGAGCCAACGAGAAAACCAGCTAAGAAAAACGCCATAATGAGCATAGATAGGAATAGTCCCCTAACATTCATGGTTTTGCCTCACCAAGGCGGTAACAGCCTGTTTAAATTAATTAAACCTTACGTTATAATATATTTAAACTATTTAAATTGGCTAGAGAGGACAGCGTGCTAAAGAGCTGTATATGGGGTTGGCGTTCAAAAGCCCCTTGAGCACTGTTTTTGGTTTTCTTTTGTATTAGTTGTTGCTCCTCTACTGTGATTACCATGTAAGTTCTTTTCCGTGGAGCTACCTCTGCATCGCTCTAGCGCTTTTAATGAGTAGAGAGTGCTTTAAGAGTCTTTACAGCTGTTGGACTGTAGAGAACCTAGCGAAGAACCCTCCCTAAACACTCAAAGAAGACTACCCAAAGATAATCTAAACACCACAAACCCGTGCGTGAGCTAAATCCCTATGCTTATCTGCAAGGGCATGTGCAGAGGCTAATTATCTCTACGTATACCATCAAGCTCTTTTCACTGAGTTTTTCAACAACTCTCTCTGCAGCACTTGATGGAACCATGTATACGCCCCCAGCTAAGGCAATTCCATTCACCTCTTCTAGTAGCCCTCTAGACCTATAGCCCTTGCCCTTTATAGTCACCGTCGTCCCCCTCATGATCTTCCTTATCCTTGTTTTAACCTCTTTTGGGGCTTTTTCAGAAACCTTTATAAGCACATAGCCTTGTACGCTCACCTATGCTCAACCTCCTCAAGGCATATATCGTCTCTACACCTACTGCTTGCCTCAGTCAATATGTTTGCAGCCTTCTTCCCTCTCTCAATTATCTTCAGAGCCCCTTCGAGAATGCTCTTCCTAACGCTTAACAGCATCTTAACATTTTCTGCAATTACAGAATCCCCTGAGCTTCTCAACTTCTTCAAAAGCTTCTCTATACACTCATCAACATGTATTAGAGCTGTTGTGACATGCTTTAAGGCGCACCAGATGCTCTCCCAAGGTGATCTAAGCTCAGTGCCTGACCTCATAGCCTCGAACTTTTCTATAGTGAATAGCGCTTGGCCAACGAGCTTTCTCTGCTCCCTGAAGAAGTCTATGAGATCGCCAAAGAGAGGTAGCCCAGTGAGCGAATCCTCTTCAATTAGGTGCTGCTCAACGTGATTCAAATGGCCAATGGCGTAGATGAACTCTTGCACTAATGCCTCCTCCCACACAGCTAACTCCTTTGCCTCACCACCCTCCTTACCTACAGCTTGCTGTGTTTGTATAGCTACCTCAGCACTCTTAGAGTCAACGCTCTCTGCATCTATGTCCTGCGAGCCCACCTTAACCACCTTTTTATGCCCCTATAGGCATAAAATACGCTAGGCTACAGAGCTTATAAGCACTACGCTCAGCCACTTCTAACAGCTATCTAACTCAGAGAGCTGGTGATGAACTTTCGGTCGCACTGAGTGGTGATTGATCATTCCTCCCACTGACCACCTCCTTAACCTATCAACAAGTTGCTCTAAGCTGTCTATCAACGACCCCAAGGACACTACATCACCAACACCTAGTAGCCTTGGGCTTACACTAAAAGGTAGCCAGTTATCTCAGAGGGATTTACACTCAGATGCCACTTCAAGTAGCCAATAACTCTCTGAACAAGGCTCTTCCCCTCACTCAACCATGGAGCACCCTAGTTGCTAGCCACAGTAAAACACATCTATATGGTGTTCAAAGCTGTGCTAAAGCATCTTAGTGCATGTTATCAGAAGAGAAGAGCCCCATCACGTCTCAGAGGCTTTGAACGAAGCCGCCACATCACATCCATTTGGAGACTGCGCTTTTATTACTAAATAAGCCTTGTTACATTGACATAAAGTGTGTGTGGCAAAGCATACAAGGCCTTTGTCTTAGAGAGGTGTGCAGAGCGTGATGATGTTTCAGCGTGCTGATGTATATGATGTTAGAGGTCGCAGCTGATGCTCCACCTGCCTCGCTACCCATGTCCTTCTCTGAAAATATTCATTTCATCAAGACATATAGAGTGCTAGCAGTGGCTTTATCGAGTGCTGTTTCTTGGTGAATTTCGTCACTTAGCTCAATAGCGTATTGTGAACCACTGCTAGCGTACTTCATGCAGCTTTGTGGCTAGTGGTGTAGGAATTGATTTACACTTTAAAAGGCCTTTGCTTATTTACATACTTAAAGGCTGTGAACCGAGTTAGAACACTCGTGTAGGTGCTTGTGAATGGCGTTGAGTATTCCTGCAGAGGACGGCGTCTACATCTATGCTGATAAGCAGTATGAGAAGGTTCAGCTAGCGGGCCCCTTCGTTCCTCAGGAGGACGGGGTTTACGTAATCTACTTTAGGAATAGGGGGTGCCCTAGCTGCAAGGCTTTTGATAAGCTGTGGAGCTCTTTTGCTGAAGGCTTCAATAAGGGTTTTGGTAAGCTAGCTCTTGTTCAGTGTAACAACTTTTTCTATGACTGTGGCTCTCAGGGGGCTGCAGACACTTTTATTTTTTACCTTGTGTTAGCCACTCCACAGGTGCTTATAGTTGTTGTCGAGGATGGTGTGCCTATCTACATAGAGAGGGGGATGTTCTTTAAAAGCCCTAATGCTTTAGAGGACTTTGTGTATGGTGTTCATGAGCGGAGGAGGCTGATTGAAGAGGAGGCTGAGCAGGAAGAGGAGGCTGAGGGACTATATATAGACTTTTCAAAGAGGAATTGGGGGGAAATTGTAGAGCAGTTGAAGAGGCTAGTATTTGAGGGTAAGAGCCTTAGGGAGCTGTGCGATGAGAGTGGTTGTAGAATTGTCATAGAGTAGCGAGCACTATAAGAGTCTGAGGGCTGGCATACACTCCATACACATTTGTCAAAGTTTTTATTTTCTAGCACTGCATAGCGAGCTCTGTGACCCCCCAGTGCTTAGGGTTTGGGACACGTATGTTGAGGGTAGAGAGGCCAGAATCCCTGTAAGGGTGTATTACCCAGTTGAGAACAGGGTTAGGGGTGTTGCTGTGTACTATCACTGGGGAGGCTTTGTTTCTGGAGGTATTGAGGAGTCTGATGCTGAGTGTAGGTTTGTTGCAAGTAACTGTGGCTGTACAGTGGTCTCTGTAGGCTATAGACTTGCACCTAAGTACAAGTTTCCAGCCGCTGTCATAGACTCTTTCGACGCTTTGAAGTGGGTGTATGAGCATGCTGAGGAGCTTGGGGGAGATAAGGACAGCATATGCGTAATGGGGGTGAGTGCGGGGGGTAATTTAGCTGCTGTTGTCAGCACACTAGCTAGGGACAACGGTATTAAGCTAAGGTGCCAAGTGCTAGCACTACCTGTGATAGGATTTGACCCCTACTCAGAGGCTGCAAGAGTCTATGGTGAAAAAGGGAGCCCCCTAGACATGGAGTCCATAGTAGACTTCACTAAGCAGTACCTCGGAGACCTTAGGGAGGCGTTCAACCCCCTCTTCACGCCAATACTAGCAAGCCCATTGAACTTACCACCAGCTCTTGTAATAACAGCTGAAAAAGATGCCCTCAGGGATCAGGGAGAGACATATGCAAAGAGGTTGCGAGAAGCAGGAGTACAGGTAATAGCTGTGAGAATCAATGGAATAGGGCACATGCTAGATGAAATACATGGAAAGTTCGTGAACCTACTGGTGGCAATGTACCTTAGAAGCGTGTTTACGCAACAGCTATAGGTTTCTGTAGCATTGTGATAAGTAGTGCTGGGAAGAGATGCTCAGGACTTTGTGATGCAAAATAGCTAGCACTCTTAATTGCTAAGAATGCCACTATCTCATCCACACCCAAACTTGTACGCCCCCTTTATCCCGAAAAACTTATTATCCTCCAGAGCTGTGTAGACGGAGTGGTGTAGGCACATGGTTAAGGTAGATGAGGTAATTCAGGTAAAGGATGAGACTGCATTTCTGAGTAAGGGAATAAAAGCACTCAGATACTCTACTGTTGCCAAAATGCTTAGGGTTTTCAAGAGCGAGAAGCTCGGTGCAGAGCTCTCAGGAGTCCTGGACAAGGGCCCTGTGTACATAGTTAGATTCAAGAACTACACAGTAGTTGTGCTACCTGATAGAACACATGTTGTAGAGGCAAAGTCTGAAGAAGAAGCGAAATCAGTTGTAGAGGAGCTGAAGAGCGCGCTAGCGTAAGGCATCCATTAAACCCAGTCTTAAACACAACTCAAAATTTTTAATTCTACACTTCTCACATAAAACTCGCAGCCCCCAGGCAGTGCAGCACCGTAGCCTTTGAGCCCTTCTCGACCTTTAACAAGAGGTATACCTCTGCCGACTCTGCATAAAAGCTTAATAATCTGGGCCGTAGGCGAGCATACTTTGGTGAAACTATGCACCAATGGAGTTAAAGTCTATTAGATCCATTCAGTCAGCAGATATTGTGCCTAAGTACTGGTATAACATAGTCCCAGACTTGCCAGAGCCACTCCCTCCACTGATTAAGGCGGACAGATCCCCTGTTAAGCCCCAGGAGCTTGCTGCAATATTCCCCAAGTCCCTCATTGAGCAGGAGCTCTCTACAGATCGATTTATAGCTATTCCTGAGGAGCTTAGGGAGCTCTACGTCGAGCTGGGCAGACCCACACCACTGCTAAGAGCGGTTAGGCTTGAGAGGTACCTGGAAACCCCTGCTAAGATATACTACAAGTACGAGGGGGTTCTCCCCACGGGCTCTCACAAGGTTAACACAGCTTTGGCACAGGCGTTTTACAATAAGCTAGACGGGTTTTCAAGGCTCGTTACAGAGACTGGTGCTGGTCAGTGGGGTTCTGCACTTGCACTAGCAGGAAGCATATTTGGGCTTAGGGTCAGGGTGTACATGGTTAGGGCTAGCTATGATCAGAAGCCCTATAGAAGGGTTCTGATGCAGCTTTACGGAGCTGAGGTAGTGCCTAGCCCAAGCCCTTACACAGAGTTTGGTAAAAGAGTTTTGAACCTGCACCCAGACCACCCAGGCTCCCTAGGTATAGCGATAAGCGAGGCTATAGAGGATGCAGTGACAAATCCTAGCACAAGGTACAGCCTCGGCTCTGTCTTAAATCACGTGCTACTCCATCAAACAGTAATAGGCTTAGAAGCCCTTGAGCAGCTTGAGCTAATAGGTGAAGAGCTCCCTGACTACGTAGTTGGCTGCGTTGGTGGGGGGAGCAACTTTGCTGGGCTCTCCTACCCGATATACTACGAAGCTATTGTGAGAAACAGGAAGAGGAGTGCAAAGCTTATAGCTGTTGAGCCAAAGGCTGTGCCCAGTATGACGAGAGGTGCTTACACCTATGACTATGGGGACACTGCAGGGCTAACACCACTACTAAAAATGTACACAGTTGGCCATAGGTACACTCCGCCACCCATACACGCAGGTGGGTTGCGATACCATGGAGTAGCGCCAACGCTTGCACTCCTTGTTAAACACAATGTGGTAAAGCCTGTGGCCTACCACCAGACAGAGGTGTTTAAAGCGGCTCAGCTCTTCGCACAGCTAGAGGGCGTGGTGCCAGCTCCAGAAACAGCTCACGCTGTCAAGGCGGTGATAGATATAGCGCTTGAGGCTAAGAAGAGGGGTGAAAAAGCTGTGATACTCTTCAATATGAGCGGCCATGGGTTGCTAGATCTATCAGGGTACCAAGAGTACCTAGAGGGCAGAATGAAGGACTTTGAGCCTCAGCAAATAGACTTATCATACCTTCCAGTGGATTTGCGGTAGCCTGCACAGCCGCTATATTAACCATTTTTCTCGCTCATCACGCTTTTGAGTTGCGCTGAGAGCACTGCGAGTCGCTATTTGAATTTAGGTAGTAGCTAGTGAAGCAAGTATGTGCTTTTCTGCCTATGGGTTAAGGCCTAGCACCCACAAGATTCCTCCTAGTAGGTGTTGTTGAAACCACTTTTCTCTCCATATCTTTGTGAAATGGCCAAACGCTGTGTAGAACACTCTTCCATTTCCAAATTTGCGGCACCAAGCCATTGGAAACACCCTTGCCTCTTTCGGGGCTTTTGACATGTCTACAGAGCTTGTGTCGAGCTCTATGAGCACCTCCGTGTTCTCTTCAACAAAGTCTCTAAATACGTAGACCTCCTCAAGCACCTTAAACCTCTCAGGCAGGTGCTGTGTTGCAGGGTGGTTTCTATTTCTCACAATTACCTGTACTTCTTGTTGCCATGGGTGGGAGTGGAAGTAGCCTCCCAGCATCCTCCCATAGAGGGGGAAGCTGTAGAGAGTGGCTGTAGCATTATGTACTCCTACAAACCCCCCACCACCTTCAACAAAATCCACTGTGGCGCGCTTCACATCATCTGAAGTAGGCACTTCACCAGAGGTCAGGAAGACCAAGGCGTCGAAGCTATTGATGAACTCCTTGCTCAACTCTGAAACCTCTTCTGTGACATACGTGTCAAAGCCCCCTGAAGCAAGAGAGAGCTTCACTAAGACCTCTACAGCTGTAGGGATATAGCTATGCCTATAATCAGCAGAGTGCGTAAAGATCAAAACCCTCTTCACTACAGGAAACACCAAGGTGCACAGTATTGTGCTGAACTCTAAAAAGCTTTAGTGAAGGCTAGAGTGTGGTCTGGAGAGCGCTATATAAAGTTTTAACTCCTTGGCTATAGTAAGGCGTGTTGTGATGTGTGTGAGTGCCTCAGATAGAGAGAGAGTTGCAAAGCAGATATGCAAAGCCCTTAAGCTAATGTATTTAAAGGGGTTGATAACCCCTCTAACTGGGAACATTAGTGTTAGGCTTGGGAGCACAATATTAATGACGCCCTCATCTTTCGTCCCAACGATAAGGCTTAAGTACGAGTTGACGCCTAGTGATCTTGTTGAAGTGGATCTCAATGGCAATGTCGTACAGGGTGGAAAGCCGACAACTGAGCTACCAATGCATCTAGCGATATATAGAGAATGCGATAAGTGTAAAGCTATTGTGCACATACACGGAGCATACTCACCTTTGCTAAAATCAAGCTGGGTGAGTGAGCTATTTCTCGACACCGAGTTAAAATACATACTGAATCCAAAGGTGTGCTTTACAGAGGAGTTGACACCTAGAACAAATGAGCTTGCTGAAGCTGTGGTTAGCAAGGTTAAAGAGGGGTGCGAGATAGTTTACTTAGAGGGGCACGGAGTTGTAACAGTATCTGACAACCTTGGAATGGCTTTAGAGCTAGCAGAGCTAGCAGAGGTAATAGCTATGAGAACAGTGATTAAAAAGCTTTTAGAGAGGCGACCCTGACAAAAATAGTTGTGCTAAAATACCGAATGCTTTAAGCCACGCTCTTAGAGTAGAAAAGTTCTCTTATGTTTTTTAGTGGTGTTGTTTGTTGTATGTACTCACTATGCTTTACTGAAGCTCAGCGCTGCTCAGCACACCCTCAGGGGCTTCGCAGC
>Ga0185307_1000084_pt1 | contig 65306 bp, 64 predicted proteins | sample LHCtaG_FD_128010 | JGI IMG/M metagenome (GOLD analysis project Ga0185307, IMG submission 128010) | Hot spring microbial communities from Little Hot Creek, USA to study Microbial Dark Matter (Phase II) - LHC4sed_matched (SPADES... | ecosystem: Environmental > Aquatic > Thermal springs > Hot... | reverse complement strand
ATTTGCTAATGGTATATATTCTTTCCATCTATCTAAACCCCAGAAATAATATCCATTCTTAGGCATTTTACCTATTATATCTTCTTTAATATATGCTGCATAGCCATCTTCCTCTTCAACAATATCTATATTTTTAGGAATTTCAACTGGTGTACCATCTCTATGAATCCAAACTTTCCATTCCTTATCAGAAATCTCAACAACATCACCTTTTCTAGTTCTATATCTCCATATATATGGATAAGGTGCACATGGCTCTAAAACCCTATTAATACTTATGACATCAACATGAAAAAACTCTAGAAGCTCTTTTTCAACTTCAGCAAGTTGTTGTCCAAAATCAAATATCCTAATAGGTCTTTCAGGTAAATTTAGCATTCTTCTAATATCTCTATAAGCAAATACATGAATTGCTGTTGTAGGTGTTGAGCCAATATCAATAGGAATTCTATCTGGTTCTTCATGTTTTAAAGCAGTTAATACACGTGTACGAGGATTCATATATATACTCCCACAATATTTCCATAAATTGGAGTTTTTATATTTAATACCTTACGTTTTTAATTATAAATTTATAATGAGTCTATTAAATGAGAGATTATATTGTTTTATTAAATATTTCCCATTCAAATAAAATTATGTTCTAAGTCTTGAGGTTATCTGTTGCTCTTTAAATTAGAGATAGTTCTACATATTTTCATCGCTAAGAAAAATATAATCTTAGTATAGAATGAGCTAATGAACCACTATCTATAGTTAAAATCTTTATCGAGCAAAAGTTTTCCTCCGCTATCTTAGAAAGGCAAAGGTTTCTAAATATTGGAGAATTTAGATAAGTGTTTTAGATTAATATTAAGGATATATAGCCAGAACATTTTTAACCTCAGCTTTTCTATGAGATTAAAGAAGGTTATTTATTAGTCTATAATCAAAGTGAACTATAGATTTGTCTACTGGTGATACATATATATGGAGAGGGATATTAGTTTATTAATTGTAAGTGCATCGCATAGAGTATATGGTAATTCAAGAATTATAGCTAGAATTGTCTCTAAAATTGCTAAGGATATAGAATCTGTTAAAACTTATGAAATAGATGTTTATGATTATAGGATAGAGCCTTGCATAGGTTGCGTATCAGATGATGTTAAATTGTGTAAATTTCCATGTGTAGTAGATGATGATATGAATAAGTTATATGAACTGGTTATGGAGAGCGATGGGATCATCTTTGTAAGTCCTATATATTGGTACAATATTCCTGGACCATTGAAGAATTTCATTGATAGGTTAACAATATTTGAGAATGCTATATTTATCGAAGGGAGAAGTAAACTTGAAGGAAAAGTTGCAGGTTTTATAGCAATAGGTAGCGATACAGGTGGTATTGCTTTAATTCAAAATCTTATGGCTATAATGAATAGCATGGGGGTTGTTATACCGCCATGGGCATTAGCATACCATGAATCAGAAAGCAATCCAATAGAAAATGAAAGCTTTATAATAGATGTTGCAAATGTTGTTAGATGTGTAACATTAATGATAAAAGCATTAAAAGGCTTAGAAAAACCTGAATATTGGTATAGAATAGATAATGAATACATAGAGAAGGTTATAAATATAGCTAAAGAGGTATATAATGAAATTTACAATAATTTGATAAATTAATATCTAAAATATACAAACATTCAAGACTATGAATACTTTTTTACCTTTAGTATATGAAGCATATATATGAGCGGCGGTCGTCTAGCCTGGTCTAGGACGCCGGCCTTCCAAGCCGGAGATCCCGGGTTCAAATCCCGGCCGCCGCATCAATTAAATAAAGATTCAACTTTTACATTGAAAACATCTGCGTAATATATCTAACAATATTATTTATTATTTAAATTTTAAAGCTTTTAAATTTAAAGAAGTTTAAATCAATTATAAGACTATAAAAAGCTACATCTCGCTTAATAGTTCTATGATCCTGGTCTTTCCACTCTTTCTAGTTTTTTTCTCAACACTATAATCTGATTGCCACAACTCTTTCTTTAAAAGCTCTCTTATAGCAGATCTAATTACCTCACTTCTTGATGAGTATCTCCCCATTCTGATTAATTCATCTATTGCTTCAATGTATGATTCAGGCATTTTAACTGTAACAATACGCATATTATACACCATAAATAATTATTATAATGATAATAATTTATAAGTTTGGTCTCTGATAAAGATTAAAGATAGTATAGTTTGTGGTTATTAGCCATGGGAACCAAAGGAGGTAAACCATTATCAACATTAGAGAAAAAACAAAAGAAAGTAGTAAAAGAGGAACCGAAGAAAAAAGTTGAGAAAGAGGAGAAAAGAGAAGTAAAGTCTATTTACATAGATGAGTCATTGATATCTAAAGCTGCAGAAGAGGTAGAGAATAGTAGATATTCAACGATATTTAACTTAGCACAGAAATTAAATGTAAAATATAGCATTGCAAGAAAAATAGTTAGAGAAGTGGTAAACAGAGGAAAGGCAGAGATTATTTCAAAGAATAGAAGAGTTATAGTTATTTCATCTAAAAAATAGATGTTACCAAATAAACAATATTTTCCTTAACACAAACAACTAAAATCTTATGGATATAAACTCAGATAGATATAGAGCTGTTTTGTAGTTAGTTATTGGTAGATAGGCTCATAAGTTTTGTTTTATTTGGTTTTGATGATGTTTATCTAGTTATGGTACATGCCTTAGGTTTAAGTGAGAAGAGAATCTTGAGAGGGTATGTTTTGTTCATTTTAATGCTTTATAAACTTTTCAAGAAGTGGCTGTGTTGCCAGTAAATGGATGGGTGAGGGAAGGTTCCTTGGTACAACCATAAATGAATATAAAATGATTAGAATGAATATCAAGGAACAAAACAGAGTCTGTGAACTGCTTTAAGAGGAATACTTGCACTTTAGCGTGAGGAAGCTAGAATTTATTGTATTGAAATTATGTTTATTTGATAGCTAATTCTAAACAGGATCTTTAATCTATATAAAGAAAACAATAAACAATAAAAAGTGTCTTCGTAATTGCTTTACTATTATTATGCTAAATTATTACACTGAAATTCACTCATCTAGTAAAATAGGGCAACATTTTACGTAACTTTAACAATACATTCCTTCTGTGGCGTGTTATAGATTCTTTTTTCTCTTTTGCATTAATCTTTACTAATAAGATTTTATCTTCAGCACCTATAATCTCTTCAATTATAGCACCATTTTCATCTACAGCAATAGTCGGTATTTCTAAAATTGCTTCTCCTTTTCTAGTTATTGTTCCACCAATCATAATACTTGTGCATTTATTTTCAATAGCTCTCATTACTATTAAATGTCTTTGTTTATATAGATCCATCTCTAAAGTTGGATAAAATACAAGTACATCGATATTTATCAGATTTAAAATCAATGAAATTTCCGGATAGAATATATCCTCAGCTATAAGTATTCCTACTTTAAACTTACTCATATCAAATACAGGAGCTTCAAGACTTGAACCATAGTCATTTGGAGTCTCTAGCTGTCTTATAACACCTTTTAAACCAAGCATCGGTATAACTAGAAATGCGCTTCTATATAGCTTAGTACCCCTTCTTTCGAGAATAGGTCCTACCAATAAATTTTTATTATATTTATTAGCTATACTACTTATTTCCTGTGATGTGCTACCGGGTATGGTTTCAGTAGTTTGTCTAACTTTCTTGATACCCACTAATCTATATAACGGAACTCCATTAATCATTTGCGGGATTATAATTAAATCAAAATGGTTTTCATATAATTTTTCTATTATGTTTTGTATTTTAGTGATATTTTTAGCTTTATTGTTCATCTCTATAGAACCATGAATTATAGCGACAATAACTTCATTTGCTCCTAACATACTTTTTTAACCTCTTCTCTATATATGTGTGGAAGCACATTAATGCATAACTCTTTATATAACTCATTTACAACATCTATATACTCTATTTGGCCATTCTCTATGCTTTGCATTTTATTATAAAGTGTTTTAGTCCTTTCAATGGAAACCATATTTCTTATTTCAATTTTAAAATCTCTTAATAGTCCACCTACTGTTTTTTCTAATGCATTATAATCTATTTTTCCAATAAATTTCCTCATAACCTTTAACACAACATCCTCCACATCGAATTTGTTCTCGGGATATTCCATACCTGCTAACAAGGTATATACAAGGAAACCTTCTATTGAAGGCATAAGTATATTTTTCTTATGTGATTTCACTACATAGCCACGCCTAATTAATGTATCTACAATCTTTGCATAGGTGCTAGGCCTTCCTATACCAACTTCTTTCATCCATTTAATAACATCACCTTGAGTAAATAGCTTTGTATCGCTTAGTTTCATAGTTCTTATCTTTAATGGCTTTAATGAGAAATCTGTTTTAGGTAGATGAACTATCTTAATAGTTGAATATAACTCTGTAAATCCTGGCTCAATTATGCCTGTGACCATTTCTATAACTTGTTGCCATACCTTAGCCCCATTAATATATACCTCGATGAGATATCGCGACTTTTCAATTTTTGCATAGTTCATTTGACTAGCTATAAATCTTCTAAATATAAGGTCATAGAGTTTCAAATGCTGATTTGATAATCTTATTGGAGGTTCTACAATTCCTTCTGCAATAAGCTCTTTTAATTTATCAATATCAATAGCTTTTGTTGGCCTTATACATTCATGTGCCCCTCCTTCGCCCCAAGTCCTAGGATTAAAATATTTTTCATAATCTTTTCCATATCTATTATATAAATATTCTTTAGCAATCGCTATACCTGTAGATGATGTTCTTATACTATCTGTTCTATGATATGTTATAAACCCTAATTCGAATAGATCTTGAGCTATATTCATAGTCTCCATTGCATCAAGGTATAACACTCTCTGAGCTTCCGCGATGAGCTCATCGGTTGTAAATGGTGGAAGAGGATATAGTATATCGATGTATGTATCAAGAAATTTAAACTCTACAATAGCTTTAGCAGGGGATATTCTTTTAACTTCACTTAATACTTTACTTATATTTTCTTGCGGTACCTCTATTGTTATATCATGAACTTTAAAAATTTTACTGATTCTAGAAGTTAGAATTCTATTTATATATAACTCTAATATCTTTCCAAGAACAGGTGTTTGAACACGTCCTGCACTTAGTCTTCCTTCTTCAGATCTTATACTTAGATTTCTCTCTCTAAAGATTTTAGTAACATATTCAGAAAGTGCAAAACCTAGCCATCTATCTTCAATTCTTCTAGTTATCTGTGCTTCAACCAACGCAATGTTAATTCCACGAGGATTATTTAGAGCTGTGAGTATAGCTTTTCTAGTAACTTCATGAAATTCAATACGCTTTATAGACTTGGCATAGGGGGCTAAAGCTACAGCTATATCATAAGCTATTTTTTCACCTTCAGCATCAGGATCAGTAGCTATGAAGACTTCATCAACTTCTAAAGCAAGTTTTTGAAGCATATGGACTATTTCTTTTGATGATCTTATTTTCTCAGAACCACATATAGGGCATTTTTCACCCTTTACAAATTGATTTCCACAATTCAGACATTTTTTAATATAGTCATACTTTGGTAGAAACAATGTTTTTCCATTCTGGTAAATCTTTACGATACCATATATAGAGTTTTCAGATAGTTCCTCTTCTACAACCTCATAAACATGACCCCCCGTTGCTGTAATTAATAAGTGTAGCTTTCCAATGCTTGTTTCATATACCTTTAATCCATCGTAATTTCTAGCCGTTGGTCTACCAAAAAAAGAAGCTATAGTTCTAGCTTTATTTGGAGACTCTACAACAAATAACACTATCTTTGATAGCTCCTCTTTACCTCTATATAAAGACTCTGGTACAATGCCTTGCTTCAACATCTTAACAATGTTTCTATCTTCATCTATCTGCCTAATTATTTCATCTATGTTTAGTTCCTCTAATCTTTTAAATTTAAAGTCATCTATGTAGAATCTAAGCCTCTCTTCTAAACCTTTTAAAAGCCTATAATCGTCTATAAAAAGTATTGAGAGACCTCTTGTAACTCCTCCTATATATAGCCTTGAAGTTCGCCCACTTGCCTGTATATAGGTAGGGGCATCGGGAATAAGCATATATAGAACTCCATCTTCCTCAATAATAGCGATTCTCTGATCTCTTTTTAGAGATTCTATAATCTCATTTCTTGATAAAATCTGCTTGGTGTATTCGTAAATTTTCTGAATAGTTTTATATACAGCATCTTCCTTAACAACGCCTTGTTTAAGTTCTTCAACAATGGTATTTAATCTATCAAAAGAAACTCTTCTCATAATTCTGCGTAAGCTTAATATCATTTTTATTATCTCGTCTTTTTTAGAACTCTCAACAACGTCTACTAATACTGTCAAGATTTTGATAAGTGATTGAGGGGAATAGTCAACTCTTGATAATGAAATTTTATGTCTAGGTACTCCAAGAAATACGGCATATCGTATTCTCTCAGGAATATCTATTCCTCTAACAAGTAAACCATAATATACTGCTACACCAACTAATACCTTCACATCGCCATCAATAAAACGTTGCAAAGCTTTCTGCTTACCACTAACAACTAGGTCTACCTCTATTCCACGGTTTCTAAGCTCCTCTACAACTTTTTGTGCATATTCTATGCCAAGATCTAGAGGAACATATACTATCCCACCATCACCTAACCTACGAATAACCTCTACTAATTTATCTACAGCTTTTCCAGGGTGTTCTATATACGTATATGCATCAACGATGTTTCTGTAGATCTCTACAGTAGAACCTATACTAAATCCAAGCAATTCTCTGAATAGCTTTACCCTCTTACCTCTAGCTTTCCCTGTTGCAGAGCTAATTATAAGAAGACCACAATATTTTCTTTTCTTTGAAATAGCTTTAGAATATTCCTCTATTACATCAAGAATTGGTTTTCCATCGATTAGACACTCTTTATCAAGATTTACACAAAAAGAACTTCTTCTTTTTAAATCAATTAATCTATAACCTATTTCTATATCCCTGTCGTCAAATCCCATTAATTTTAATAAATATTCTACAATTTTACTACCCTTCATTACAGCATCAACATCGTCTACGAAAATAAAATCAAATTTATTTTTCTTTTCAATAAAGTTTCTAAAAATTTTATCAAAGCTTCTATGAAGATATATAGGCGTTGTTACTAAAATGTCAAAGTATCCATCTCTTAAATTATTCTCTAGTTCAATCTTTTTCTTATGTGTTACTCTTGAATGTATAGCTATAACATTCAACACAATATTCAATTTGTCTAAAAATCTCTGGATTCTTTTCTCATATTGTTGAACAAGAATTGTTGTAGGAGCTAGTATATAGACTTTTTTATTGAATTTATAAGCTAGATATATAGCCATGATTAAACCAAATGTTGTTTTTCCCACACCTGTTGGTGCTATCATTGCAAAACTCTGATTTTGTGCTACTCGCAGCGCCCAACTCCGCTCTAAACTCCAAAGAGATCCACCTATACATTTAATAAAGAACTCCTCAAAACTTTTTACAAATTGTTGTAGATTTATAATGTTGTATAAATTTCCTTGTTGTTTAACATCTACATATCTAGCTAGCTCCTCAATATCCTCTATATGGACTATATCCTTTGTTCGCATACAACTTGAACAAGCATTTTTATGTATTGCCCTATAATCCTCTATAGGACCTCCACAATTAATACAGAGACTTAGATATATGCTTCTAGGCATATATTGTTTATCGACCACCTGTTCCATACTAGCAGATGTAGCGAAATCTAAAGGTATAGCAGATTTAGACACTGTAAACTTACCTCTACAATTCATTCATTATTAAAACGATATATAAATTATGATAACTTCGTATTTTAAATCAGTGAAGAGAAGTCACATCATCTATACCTCAGAAGACCGTCGTTTCATCACATTAACATTTAAATATCTAATAAATATAATAAATCTTTATGTTAAGAATCCTGCTATAGCTGATGATGAAACTCCATTAAATGATCTATGATTTGACCTGTCTCAGCTGAAGATTTTGATCAGTGATCGAGGGCTTCTTCACTATTCTGATAAACCCCGCTTTCATCATAATGGAAGTTTTGTCTTTTAAGACGGTTTTGGCCTAGATATAGAGTGTGGCAAGAATACTATAAACCTTATTAGTAATAGTAGCGATGATAGTGATAGCATTGTTAAGATTAAATGCACTCATTGCAGAGTTGTTTTTATCACATGACTGGATTACTATGAGAAAGTATATTTAAAGAAGATAGTGATTTAATAGTGATTTTAAGTAATGAGAAGAGAGCATATTTAAATATTTGAGGGTCTCTAATCATTCTACACATTCTCACATATAACAGATGTAAACTCAAATAAATGTGAGAGCTAATGACTCATCTATGGAACCCTTGTACTTTAAAGTGAAAAGAAGAAGTTAAGTAACGTATTATTTATCTCACAGATTAAAATATGTTGCTATAAAAGGATTATATGGTGTTGTAGAATGAACATCAAAGTTCCTCCTCAGATACTTTTATTATCAATCATAGCTCAAAACAGGGATGGTGTGTCAATTAATGATATTATAGGTAAATTAAAAACAATGAAGAAAAATGGTATGGATATATACTATAGCTTTGGAAAAAGCATAGATATTGGAATTCCTAATGATATTTTACGAGATATCAATATATTGAAATTACTTGAACTTATAAAGGAAGAGAATGGAAAATATATTGCTACTGAAAAGGCTTATGATCTACTTGCAAAGCTAAAAATATAAACAGATAATGATTTTCATTTCCTAGTTTTTGAGAATCGCATATTGTTGAATCAATTCAATAGTTAAAATATTTTCTTTTCTAAAGATATAAAACTAAAATTCCATTCATAGTATATTATTCAGCTATGATAACTATATATCACTTTTATTTTTCATATATCCTATGTATCCCATACTTAAAATTCCTAATCTATATATTCTGCAAATATTAATAATCTCATTTAATGAATAGAGATAGTAATATCTTCTATAGGTTTTACTCTTTTTCCTCCATGGAATAAAAATTCTCTTAAATTGTTTATTAAACCAAAAACATAGAAAAGAATGTTTTAAAATAGATGTAATAAATCTTAATCATCTCCAAGACCAGACGATGATAAGTATAATGCTGGATCGCTTAGCTATACGATTTATTTTCTTTAATACTTTCAATCCATATTCTTTAGGTATATGGTGAAGTGAAGCTATAGATATTACAGAGTCTATTGAAGAGTTTAAATGAGAGAAAAAGCATATCTGCTGCAATGGCATCTCCTAATATATTTTCCTTAAATTGCTATCTCTGCTTATTTTGCCATAGAAAATGAGATATCTAAACAAATAAGCTATAAACCTTTATGTTTAACAATGTAGATACCATTAATACAAGGATCTGAACCCAAATCTAAGACTATACTACCTTTAACAATTTTAACTATAGGTCGGGTTTTATCCTTACACTTGAAAAACTGTAAGCTATTTCCTCATATACCTCTAAAGTTTGTAGTACTTTTCTTCTATTATTCTTTCTATCTTTTAAAAGTATATTAAGCCTTATTTAAAATCAACACTTAATATTATTGAAATATCCAAATTTGTCATATGTTATTTTTCAGTTCTTTAACCATATATGGCAATTCATCAAGTTTTCTATATCCTTGTTTTCTATAATATTCACGTACACCTACACCTGATAATACATATATTTTATTACAGCTAAACTCGAATCGTGCTATTTCCTCAGCTAATCTTAACAGTTTCATGCCCCAACCTTTATGTTGCCATGCATCATCGATATAATTACCTATGGGAACTTGAGGTCCATATATATGAAGTTCTCTAACAAGAGCTGTTTTAGTATCAATTTCAACTCTATGAGGCTTTTCTGAAGGAATTCTAAGTCTAAGTAGACCTATAAGGATATCATTTTCAATATCTTCGGCAGCGAGAAATATTTCTATACCTTTGCTTGCTTCATAGTATTCTTTTGTTATTGTGATTTTATTTAATTTTTTATTTTTATATAGAAGTTGTCTACCAACTTCTCTAAATCGTATCTCATTTATTTTTATGCCTTTTTCCATAGCCTTCCTCTCAATAAGTTCACGAAGATTTGCTTTTTTAGGTCCTGCGATAATCAAAGATGCTGGTATATCTCTTTGTATTCTCATAACTCTAGCCCACTTAGGTATATATCTATAAAACTCTGATATCAACTCAACTGCTTCATCATCATTTAAGGCATTATATAAGCCTTCTCTCCATAGATCATATAATTTTGTTCCCTCTATAACCAGTACCGGATATATCTTTAACATGTCAGGTTTATATTCAGGATTTTCAAAGATTTCTTTGACCATTTCAATGTCTCTATCAGGGTTAGATTTAGGTAATCCTGGCATAATGTGATAAACCACTTTGTAACCAGCATCTTTCAAAAGTCTTGTTGCTTCAATGGTATCCTTTACGCTATGTCCTCTAGATATAAACTTTAAAACATCATCATATATGCTTTGAACTCCTAATTCAACTTTAGTTGCTCCTAAATAAAGCATAAAATCTATCTGCTTCTCCTTAGCCCAATCAGGTCTTGTCTCAATTGTTAATCCAACAACTCTTATTTTAGCTGTTTCATTTCTTAAATGAGTTTCTTTGAGAGAAAGCATGGTTTCAGGTTTTGGCATTGGATATCTGTTTACAGCCTCAAAAATATTTGCTACAAACCATTCTTGATAATCTACAGGCATCGCACTAAATGTTCCACCCATAATGATAATTTCGACTTTGCTAGGGATATGTCCTAGAATTTCATATTGTCTCAATCTTAAATGAACCTGTTCATAAGGATCAAAGTTGGTTTGAATGCCTCTCATTAAAGCTGGTTCATTACCTATATAGCTTTGTGGAGTACCAAATTCAGGACCTCCTGGACAGTAAATGCATCTTCCATGTGGGCATGGATATGGCCTTGTCATAACAGCTACTATAGTAACTCCAGATAACATTCTTGTAGGTCTCTTAACCTCATTAAATATTTTTTGCTTGAGCGACATATTAAGACCATTAAAAGATTTCTAAACATTTATTTTCAAATATTTCTATAATCTCTTAAGAGTTTTAAAGCATCTTTAAAATAACATATTTAGGAAATTTATCCTTGAATCGTTTTATAAATAGCTTCTCAATAATGTTAACTCTTGTGTATAGCCTTATACCATCTGGATACATGATAATTATACCGTTATGATAGGATACCATCTATCATATCTATTGCATACAATAATACTCCATACAACATCTCTGGAAAGACATGAATCACAGTTAATTATATTTTCGTTAATCTTTTATATATCTACCATGAAGTCTGCAAAATATCACAAAAAGGTTTTTAGATATACTAGAAGATGTTAAGACCTTTTCTTCAGAAACATATAGTTTTAAAGGAAATGAGTTACATATAAGCCATACAAGGATGTTTAAGGTTGTATATTTCATCTAACATCCTCTAACTAATTAATAACTTTCATATTCTAGATAACCTATTTTAATTAGCTAATGTATCTTATCATTAATTCATTGTATTGAATATTCAATAAAGTTTAACTCTAAGAGTTTGATGGACTTCTTTGATAATTAATACATTTAAGACATAAAGTATTTTAGGTTCGCAGTTATATTAAGCTCAAATCTGATAAAAAGGGATTTGAATATGCAGATAGAAGATTGGAAAACATTTAAAAAAATTGAAGCAGACATCCAAAAAAGCTTACCAGATGAGATACACGATTTCTTGACAAAGGTATTTAATGTCTATTTAATTAAATTTCCATTACAAGTATTTAAACAGTTTGAAATTGTTAGAGATAAATTAATTCCTCTAACATCTAGATTTGACCAAGATAAATACAATGAGTATTGCGACTCCTTTTCAAAAGTATATAGATCAGTGTTGCTTGATAAAAGCATACCTGATGATACCAAAAAACTTGTTTTAGAATTAGCGACTAAGACAAATAATTTCTTTACCTCTAGAAATATGACATTGTGTATAAAAGAGATGCGATATTATAGCATTAAAGTTAAAGCTTTATTTGCAGATAAATCATTAGCTGATGCTATTGTTGTTATAGAATCTGAGGGTAGAGTTGTTTCATCAACAAAAACAGATCCTAATGGCATGGCATATATAGAGGTTCCTGAAGGAAAATACACTATATATTTGTATAAAAACATAGAAGAAGGTAAATATATATATGAAGAAAGGGATATTGTTGTTCCACAGGATAGTGAGATTGTATTCAAAGCCTATGAGACTAAAACTCGTAGTGATATCGAGAAAGAACGTGAAGGTAAACCATTGATAAGAGAAGTTTCAGAGTCTCTAGAAGAATCTAGAGGTAATGAAAGCAGTTAGGTCGTCAATGGTACATGAATAAACTTTTTTATTTGCTTTACTAACATACTCTATTATAAGAATATCATGGTTTAAAAGGGCTTCATCTAAAGCTAGTCTAAGATCCTCTATGGTATACATCTTTCTATTATTTATAGATAATAAAACATCTCCCTCGCAAAACTGACAAAACTTATATAGATTAGGATTCAAAATCTTAGAAACTACTAATCCATATTGAAGACCAAGCATTGTTATTATATTCTTTAGAGACAATACATTAATTCCAAGCACTATATGCATGATCTTTCCATATTTTTTAAGAATTTTATAACTATATAGTATTCTGGTAGAGGGTACTGCTAAAGAAAATTCATTGGCATCAAATGCTTTTGCTATAACCATACCAACAGATAAACCGTTAAGGTCTATTATGGGGCTACCACTCATTCCTAAAAGTATAGGCGAACTTACTAATAAAAGACCTTCAACTAATCCATATCCAATGTTAGCCTTTATTTCAGATCCACTTATAATGCCAATCGATAAAAAAGGTCTCAAAACTCCATAAGCTGAACCACACACTATAACAAAACTACCAATAGAGATTAAGTTGTCTCTCAGAGGAATTGAGTTATGTATAGCATCACTATATATAAACATCAAATCCCATTTGGGATCTACATCTATAATATTACCTTCAATTATATCACCATCCAAATTTAAAAGACAAACTTTTTCATTATATAAATTTCGTAATGAATGGGCAGCAGTGACAACTACATGACCATCTATATAAAAACCTGTTGTTGCACTATCTAAATATTTGTTATCTTGGGCAACATTTATACATGTTACTGCATTCTCCTTTGGGATTAAAACCATTATAATAGAGTCAATTAACCGTGTTATTAATTCCTTTAATTCATTTTCAATCTGTTTTAAATTCATTATATTGATAACCTCATTTGGTAAGATATTACTATTGGTGTTATTCATTTCTCCTCATATATTACCTACTTAACGGAACTTAATATGTAGTGTAAAACTCTATAATGAATTTATTGTACCAACCTCTTCTCAGCCATAAATAACTAAACTCTCGGTTGTAAAGTTTTATTCCTACTTAAATCTATTATATTCAAGGTCTTTATGTCTCTGTTATTTAAAATTAAAATAAAAAATAATTAGAAAAACTAAGTAATTAAATATGTAAATAATATTCATTATAACAAAAATTTATATCTGATTTAGCCATAGTTTTACCAAATCTGAGGTGTAGATAGTGAGCTTCATCAATTTAACGCATTTTTTAGCAGATATAAAAAGAATTGTTATAGTTATGAGTGGTAAAGGAGGTGTAGGTAAGTCGCTTATAGCTAGTTCTCTCGCGATAGGTTTGTCAACAAAGGGTTATAGTGTAGCTGTTCTTGATGCTGATATTCATGGTCCTAGCATACCGTGGATTATGGGCCTTGAGGATAGACATATATCTATAGATAACGACGGTTTTATAACACCTATTGAAATTGAAAACATTGCTATAATCTCAATAGAGCTTTTATTGTTGAATAAAAACATGCCTCTGATATGGCGTGGCCCTCTAAAAACTCGTGCTATTTTAGAGCTACTATCAAAAACTAAAATAGGTAAAAGAGACTATCTAATTGTGGACATGCCTCCTGGTACTGGTGACGAACCCTTAACTATAGCACAAAATCTAAAAGATAAAATTATAGGAGCAATCCTCGTAACAATACCTGGAGATCTTGTAAAGCATGTGGTTACAAAAGCAGAGTTCTTTCTCAAGGAATTAAACATTCCTTTACTTGGTATAGTAATTAACATGGCATATTTTAAATGCCCTATTTGTAATACTATTCATAAACTCTTTGGCGAAGTTAATATAGATCACAAAAATATTATAGCAGAAATACCAATAGATCCTACATTAGCACAAGCTATTAATAATGGTAAACTACTTAAGTATTTAAAAGAGGATAACGAAACAGCCAAATCATTATTTAAGATAGCAGAGTTTGTGTCGAATTTTTCATGCTGAAGAATATAATTATTGAATACAAAGATAATTATAATCAAATAATAAAACTTGACTATTACATCCCTTAGCTACTTAAAGCTCTTATTACTTCTTTTAAAATAAAAGAAAGATATTTAGAGTTATGATGTTACTTAATTTGGATTTGACCAATGTTTATTGTTCTAGAATATTGGTGTAATCTTTTGTCTCTACAAGGTCTATAACCCTAATATATTTAATGTTACTATTCCAGGATTTGCAATACAGTAAACTATTTATATTGAAAAAATAAAATTACGATCTGTTATTAGGTGCTTTAATTTGAATTTTATAAAGATTACCGAATTAAAAATAATGTTATTATTAATATGCTTTCTATTTATTTTATATACTCCATATATATTTGCACAAGAAATGGTAATGGTAAGTCTCGATGAATATGGTACAGCATTAGTAGAAATACGTATACATTTAGATAATGGACTACAAACAATTGAATTGCCTATAGAACCAATACCGGAAACAATTATGGCGGTAGCTAATGAGAAACCTATTCCTGTTATCTATGAAAATGATACACTTTATTTAATTGTTGAAGAATCTTCCACCATAGAGATTTCATATATTGCTAACATATCTATAAAAGATGGCATCTTCTATCTAATAATAAAAAGAGATATATCAGCTATATTAAAAATACCTGTAGTAAATATAATTCTTCTTACACTTCCACGAGAAATAATCAGCTATAAAGAGGAAGATAATACATTTATACTTATGATTAAAGGACCTCAAGAATTAAGGTATACTTTGCGTATTCCAACAACACCCATACAAACAAGTCCATCATTAACTCCAATAAACATTGGAGGTATAGATTATATATGGATATACATAAGAGCCATAATATTTATCGCATCATTTAGTGTAATTGTTATTTATCTAATAAAAAGAAGAAAACCAAGAGTGTTAACTGAAATGCTTAGTGACATAGATATAGCTATTATTAAGATATTAGAATCAAAAGGAGGTATGGCTTTACAAACAGAGTTGCAAGACAATATCAATATCCCTAGAACAACTCTTTGGAGACATATTAAAAAGCTTGAAAAACTAGGTATTGTTAGAATTGAAAAAGTTGGGCTCCAAAATAGAATAGTATTAATTAAAAAAGTTAAGATTTGATTATCATATATCGATTTAGTTTTTGAACTAAGGATTTTAATAACTGACTTCATATAGCTTTTAAATTTATAGATAGTATGAGTATCTTGAAAGAGGATTATTTAATTTTAAGAAGATAAAAGCTGGGTTGACCTATAATATGAATAAAGCTGTCAATGGCACTCCTAATTATGAAGCTCAGAAGCTAATAAAGCTAACGAAGGTTCATCTCTTATATGAGTCTATATCTAATTGTTATTAATTAATTATTACCTTATCTCTTTTTCCTCATTGTCTTCCAGATTTTCATTAGGTTTGGATGTATTTAGAACCATTACAAAGTCCTTGCATCTTAAATATTTAAAGACATATTTTTGAATAGGTTTATATTAGCGTTATAACTGAAAATCTCATTATTTGTAGTAGGGATGAAGAAAGATTTATAATCGTGCTCTCTAAAGACTTTTTGATGATAAGGTTTAAGAGTAATGTTTAAACACTTAGATGCTGTGGTTTCTCACCTAACCTCAAATTCCCAAATGGACTGTTTCGTAGTTGATGTTTATGGGTTAGGTTTATAAGTGTTTGTTTCATTTATTTTTTTATCAGAGTCTGTTTAGGCGATGGGAGTTATGCTCCAAGCCTGGACGGACACTCAGTAGATGGGAGCTTTGTGCCGTTAAGCTCTACAGCCACCCATGACCCTACACCGATAGCATGTGGGGTGTGGGCGAGGCGGAAGCCCCCTAGATACAACAAATAAATACAATATTGAGAATAAACATCTAGGGACGAACAGTTTAGAGGTAATAGGCTAGAGACTTGAACTGGGCTAAACATTTAAAGGGTATATGTAGCTACAAACCAATGAACGATATAGGGATCTTCGTTCTTCATGGCGAGGAAGACTGATAATAACTTATAATAACTTATATGTTAAATAAGTAGAATTTGTTTATTGAATAAATATTAGAAAGTATTTAGCGATGATGAAGGTTGGTATTTTAAGATGTGATGATATATGACACCAGGTCTGAGCAAAGATGATATTGAATACAATAATGATGTTGTTATATATATAGATAGAAGACGAAAACGGCTTTTAAAAGTCTCTAAAAATAAAGTCTTTTCATCTGATAAAGGTAATATAAAGTTAGATAATATTGTTGGTCTTTATTATGGAAGCAAGATAACAACATCTTTAAATATTAATGCGTGGCTTTTAAAACCTTTGCTTATAGATTATCTAGAGCTAGGTATAAGAAGAGTTACACAAGTGATCTATGTTAAAGATTTGGGATTAATATCATTATTATTGGGGTTATCATCAGGATATAAGGTTCTTGAAATTGGTGTAGGTACAGGTAACACTACAGTTGTTTTAGCAAACTATGTCAAGCCAGAGGGACATGTATATGGATATGAATTGAGAGAAGAATTTTTAAAAGTTGCAGAGCTAAATCTGCAGATGCTGAATTTGCGACAATACGTTACTTTAAAGCTTAAAGACGCTAGAGAGGGTATAGATGAGAATGGAATTGATGCTGCAATAGTAGATATACCAGATCCATGGAATGTTCTAAATGCTTTATACAGTGCTTTAAAATATTCAGCGCCTGTAGTGTTTTTTATACCAACTGTGAATCAAATAATGAAGCTTTATGATGCTTTAAATAAGCATGGAGGCTTTATAGATATTAGATGTTATGAGACTTTAATGCGAGAAATAGAGCTTTCACATGAATCTATAAGACCCTCAACAATTATGGTAGGACACACAGGATATATTGTTTTTGCAAGAAAGGTATTTAAGGATGCTGATGTGTAAAAGCATAAGTAAGTAATAATAGTTTGAGTGATTGTTTTTATGTTGGAAAAGAGTATAGTAAATAAGTATGGTGAAAAGTTTAGCGAATGGTTTGAATGGATTATAAGAGAAGCAGAGATATATGACTATGGGAGATATCCAGTAAAAGGTATGGGGGTATGGTTGCCATATGGATTTAAATTAAGGAAACATATTTTAGAATTGATTAGATCTTTACTTGATGAGACTGGTCATGAAGAGATACTTCTTCCATTATTAATACCAGAAACACTTTTTAGGAAAGAAAGTGAACATGTTAGAGGCTTTGAAAATGAGGTGTTATGGATAACTAAAGGAGGTCAAGAGGAACTTGATGTAAAATTGGTTTTGAGACCAACTAGTGAAACAGCTTTAAGTTATATGGAGAGTTTTTGGATAAAGAGTTATAAACAGCTTCCTAAAAAATATTATCAAATTGTAAGTATCTTTAGATATGAAACTAAAATGACTAAACCTATGATAAGAGTTAGAGAGGTTACAACGTTTAAAGAAGCCCATACACTTCATGAAGATTTTGATGACTGTGAAAAACAAGTTATAGAAGCTATAGAGATATATAGTAAATTTTTTGATGAATTGAATATACCTTACATAGTTATAAGAAGACCACAATGGGATAAATTTGCTGGTGCTTTATATACAATAGCATTCGATACTATATTTCCTGATGGCAAAGCCATACAGATAGGCACTGTACATAATTTAGGACAAACATTTACATCTGTTTTTGATGTAAAGATACAAAAGCGGGATGAAACTATAGATTATGCATGGCAGACAAGTTATGGTATATCAGAACGTGTAGTAGCCTCTATAATAGCATTTCATAGTGATGAAAGAGGACTTTTATTACCACCTAATATAGCACCTTATCAAGTGGTAATTATACCAATTCCTCATACTGATGTCACTATTTTCACTTCTGTAAACGAATATTGTGATAAAATTGGTTCTATTTTATTACAGACTGGTATAAGAGTATATATTGACAAAAGAGATGATGTTAGACCTGTTGATAAATTCTTTGAATGGGAGTTAAAAGGCGTACCAATAAGAATTGAAATAGGATATAAAGAAATACAAAATAACACTATAACAATATTTAGAAGAGATACTATGAAAAGAAGAACTATAAAAGCTGAAGAGCTTTTACATGAAATAAAAAGAGACTTTGATGAAATAAAACAAAATATTTCATTGCGTGCATTGAATTGGTTTAAATCAAATATTAAAACCAGTAGTAAATTTAACGAGGCTTTGACTATAGTTAAGAATGAAGGTGGTATGGTATTATTGCCATGGTGTGGTAACGAAAACTGTGTACATGCTGCAATAGAGAGGGAAGAGGGTGTTGAAGCTTTAGGTGAAGTACTTCAAGGTTCACTAAAAAGATTAAATATAGAGTTGGCATTAGATGACGTTAGTTGTGCTTTTTGTGACAAAAAAGCAATAGCGTTTATAGCCATAGCTAAGCGCCATTAATAAACATCATTTATTTTATATTAATGATTTTAATATTATTAGAATACATCTATATAGGGTAACTATTCATTTTTAATCAATGACATTGATTTAGAGAAGATCCTAAATATGTAGCCTTCTGACCTCCTCACCGTGAAGAACAAAGATCCCTGTATTATTCATTGGCTTGTAGCTACACATATTCTTTAAATGTTTAACCTGGTTCAAATCTCCAGCTTATTACCTCTATCCTTTTCAGGACTTGGAGGAATTGATCTATAACAAACTTTCATTATAACTTTTAAGGAGTTAAAATGGTTATTAAAAATGTATAGTAAATTTGGTGGTTATAATGCCTAAGAAGAGAGAGAGTAGAGGGCGTAGAAAGGGGGATAAAGGGTCTGTAGATAGAGTTCAATGTGATAACTGTGGTGCTATGGTGCCTGAAGATAAAATTGTATGCGTTACTCGAATGTATTCACCTGTAGATCCTCAGCTTGCATCAGAACTAGAGAAGAAAGGAGCTATAGTAATGAAATATCCTGTAACTAAATGTTATTGTATAAATTGTGCAATATTCTATGGTATAATAAAAGTTAGATCAGAAAGTGAGAGAAAGAAAACCTATCCATTACAGAAGCTATCATAATTTAAATGATTCTATTTGTTTTTTGAAGCTTATGATATAGATAGAGGATTCTTTGAATCACGGTTATGGTGCCTAGGATTATTAATAGTATAATTGGAATGTTATATATAGGTAAACTTAGAATGGTAACTGAGGCATCTATAAACATAAGTAAAAATATTGTAATAGCTATTAATATAATTCTGTCACCACGTTCCAATAGTCCTATACCTTCCATCTTTATACCTCTTATTTCACCTAAGGCTCGTAAATAACTTATAGTATATGAGATAGCAAACGCTATAAATAATAGAGACATATCAATTCCTACAAAATATAATGAAAACAGAAATGACAACTCTTCAATACGATCGCAAACAGAGTCTAATACTCCACCAAATGTAGTTATTTGGTTATTTAGACGAGCTACAGCACCATCAAGAACATCCATGAAGGAGGATATTACTATTACTAAAAATAGTAAAGGATAGTTTTTAAATAATGCAGATGGGATAGCAAGTAACGATAATATTAAACCTAGTAAGGTAATGTAATTAGGTGTGATTCTTAGTTTTTGGCAGATCTTAGCTACTTTAATTATAATTTCATTTATATTATTTCTAAGTCTAGTCAACATTTTAATCTCATATATTTCTTGAAGAGAGTCAGATATATTAACCTTAACTCTATCTAGATATAGAATTTGAAAATAGCGATATCAAGATGAAGAAGAATCCGGGATCTGAGTTTTAGGTGATGTAAGGTTCGCGTATATCTCTGATTACATTACATTAAATTAAGGTGAGAAAGCCATCAATATTGAAAAACAGAGAAGAGATATAGTTGTAGCCATATATGATTCGAGGAAATTTGTAAAAGTGCTGGATATACTTAATAGTTGTAGAGCTTTGATAAAGGGTATAGATGAGAATATAAAAAAGATAGATGGAGTGGTGCTCGTTGATGAAAATGGTTTGAAATATATAAATGAAATGCATATAGAAATAGACGGTATGATACTAAATATAGATGTAGTTGGTGTTGAGAAAAGTGCTATTATGAGCCTTATATTTTCTAGAACATTAAATAATGAGATAAAAAATGTTGTAATAGGAATTGATTATGGGGAAAAAATAGGTTTAGCTGTTCTTGTAAACTCTGATATAGTTTTTATTAATAGCTATAGAGATAGAGCCATAGTTTTAAAAATTATAAAAATGTTTATAGATAGTATAGATAGTGCAAGAAAGATAGTGCGAATAGGGCTTCCTACTAGACCTCATAAAGGATACAATGATTTCGTAAGCAAGTTAACTAATTCAATAGGAGATAATGTTGTTATAGAATTTATATCCGAGAACGGAAGTTCTAGACGGAAGATAGGGATAAATGATAAGAAGATAGATGAGGATTCATTGGCAGCAATAAACATAGCATTGCAAAGGGTTTACAATGACGAGATATAAAAATGATGTACCCCAAGCTGAGAGCTTCGTTATTTTAAACAGAATTAACCGATGTTGCATAATATATAAATTACAATTTTAAATTAATGAGTTATTGAAATAGGATGGGAAATTTGAATGATAAAAAGTGCAAAGAAGGTTTCACAGATACAATATTATCTGGTAAATTGTCAGCGCCAATGTCATTAAATATTAAATTAGAAAAGAACAGAATGATTAGAGTTATCGGTCCAACTAGAATAGATGTGGTGAAGGGATGTATAAGGATATTAGGAGTGAATATATGTAAGTCTCAAAGTATTTATATAAATAAATATCGAAGCTATGCAGTTAAAGCTGTTATAGATTCAGAGATATCTTTAATTATTGGTGAAGGAGGTTCTGTAGAATATCCATTAGAGGGAGAAGAGGTTATAGATATATGGGAGCAAGCAGCTATAAATATAGCTAAAGATGGGGGAAAAGTTATTGTATTAGGTTCAACAGATAGTGGTAAAACATCTTTTTCTACATTATTGTCAAACATAGCATTAGAGTTGAATTTAAAGCCAAGCATAATTGATGCTGATGTAGGTCAATGTGATTTAGCTCCACCAGGATTTGTAGCGTTGAAGTTTATGAAGAATAAAGTAATTTGGTTACGTGAGATAAGAGGTGATATAATAAGATTCATAGGATATACAACACCATCGATCTCTACTGCAATGATTAGAATTATATCAGCTATAGTGGAACTCATAGATGTTGCCAAAATTAATGGCTCTGATCTAATAATAATTAATACTGATGGATGGTTCGGAGACATTTCATCGATTGAATACAAAATAACATTAGTAAAGGCTATAAAGCCTAAATCGATTGTTGCTTTAGGGACAGAGACATGTGATGTTTTAAATAATGTTTTTAAAGGTTATTCATTTAAGATATACTGCTTACCTAAGCCTAAGGTTATTCGCTTTAGAGATAGAGAAGATAGAAAAGAATTGCGCAAACTTAATTATAGCATGTATTTTAAAGAATTGAGAAGAGCATGTATAGAAATCAGCAACATTATTTTGCTGGGTTCATGTTTATTTGCTGGGATACCAGTATCTAATGATATTCTTCAAAATATTTCAAAAGAATTAGGTGTGGAGGTTATTATGGCTTCAAGTTACAATGATTTAATAATTGTTTTAGTGCCTGACAATGTAGATACTCAACAAGTTAAACAGCTAGAGGGAGTCTATATAATTAAGCCAAGTAGTGCTAAAGGCCTTATTTCAGCAATAATTGATGAAACGCTTGAAGAACGCGATATAGCAGTCATAGATGGTTTTGACCCTATCAATAAAAAAATATGTGTATTAACACCATATAAAGGAGAAATAAAGGGTATAATAGTTGGTAGGATAAAGATTGAAGAGGATTGGAGTGATAGAGGAAAAATATCGAGATGTCCAATATAAGATCCCATCATATTTTAATTAATCTAAAGTAAAGGGTTTAAATAACTGAAAACAAACCATTTCATGTTATCATGGCTTTCATTCAAAACCTTTCTTACACTAGTAATTAGCTATGAAGTGCAATTCTAAGTGTTATCAAGTAAAGAAAATAGCTTTTAAAGTTTTACTCGTTCTAAAAAGTGAGGTTAGCTCTGTTGTCATTAAAAGAATTCATTGATAAGATTCCAAGTAGTGATGTTATAGATATAAGAGATAAATTATTAGATGTAGAGTTAGAGCCTTCAAGAATGTTGTCTGTGTATGATAGAAATGAGAAAATTGTCTTGTTTAAGGTAAGGGATTCTGAATTTGATTGTGTAGGTAATGTATTAAGTAAGCGAGATAGATTGTATAAATATATCCTTAATGCTGAAAATGATGAAGATGCATATAAGAGATTTTTAGAAGGTATAAAAAGTTCATCTAAACCCAGAGAAAGAGCGTTCCATGAATATTTTACTTATCTAAATGATGTTGATTTATATACAGTTCCATTTATAAAATTCTATCCTAAAGATGGTGGTAGATATCTCTCGTCATCTATATTTATCTCATGTCTTGATGATACATGTAACGCTTCAATACACAGAACAATGCTTATATCGAAAAACCGTGTAGTTGCTAGAATTGTTCCTAGACATTTAAGATATATCTATGATAGATATAGAGAAAAAGGTAAGGATACACCTATAGCTATTGTTGTGGGTGTTCATCCAGCTGTTGAACTTTTAGCAGCTACATCTCCACCTTTTGGTGTTTTTGAATTAGATTTAGTGTCAAATCTATTACCTAGTTTTTCAATTGCATATACGCCAAAATATAATCTACCTATACCGGTTCCTGCAGCATTGGTTATGGAAGGTAGAATAACAAGTGAATTAGTTGAAGAGGGGCCTTTTGTCGACCTTCTTAATCTATATGATGCTGTTAGAAAAGAGCCATTAATAGTTATAGAAGCTGTCTATGTAAATAATAGTGAGTATTTTCATGTAATACTTCCAGGTGGGAAAGAACATAAAATTCTTCAGAGCTTTTCTAGAGAGGCTTTTACATGGGATTATATTAGTAGAGCTGTTCCAAAGGTTTACAAAGTTAGGTTTCTAGAAGCCTCTGGTTCATGGCTGCATGCAGTTATATCTATAGATAAGAATAATGATGGAGATGCTAAAAACGCAATACTAGCAGCATTTGCAGCACATCCTAGTTTAAAGATGGTAACAGTTGTAGATCCTGATATTGATGTGGATTCGTTATATATGATAGAATGGGCTTTTGCAACAAGGTTTAGAGGTAGGGACAGCATTATACTCATTGAGAAAGCTAGGTGTTCTACATTAGATCCAACGTCGCCTAATGGAATATGCGATAAGATAGGATTTGATTTAACTATACCAATGAGTAGTAACAAGGAGAAGTTTCTATATGTAGGTGTCTAGGTGAATATAATATGTATCTTGATAAAGTAGATGAAATGATATTGAATGGTGAGTACGGAGAAGCAAAAAGAATTGCATTGAGGATTATAGTAGCTATTGGAGAAGTTCTTGGAGCTGAGAAGCTAATCCCGGTATCACATGCCCATATCTCAGGAATTTCATATTTTAATATAGGTGATGCTGGTTTAAGTTTTTTAGAAGAAATGCTGGTAAAGGGTGCTAAAGCAAATATTTTTACAACTGCAAATCCATTTTCTATTGTTATGCATGAAGATTTTATTAAATATTATAAGAGTGATGTTGTTGAAAAGCAAAGGAAAATAATTGAAATATTAGTTAAGATCGGTATAGCACCAAATAGCTTTACTTGCATCCCTTATAAAATTAGAAAACCAGTTTATGGAGAACATGTTGCATGGGCTGAATCCAGTGCTGTAATATATGCTAATTCAATTCTAGGTATATATACAAACAGAGAAAGTGGAATATCATCACTTATGGCCTCAATTATAGGTAAGACCTATTATGCAGGTATGCATATAGATGAAAATAGAAAACCTGAGATGCATATTATTGTAAAAGAAGATTTAAAAACAATATCATTTGCAAGCATATTAGGTCTCTACATAGGGCAAATTTCAAAGGGTATACCTTTTATTAATATTAAGATAGCTGTTGAAGATGGCATCTATAGAGATTTAATTTTAAGGAGTTTACTATCATCAATAGCCACTACATCAGATTTACCCTTAGCTATAATAAAAAATGTAACCCCTACCGCTAAATACAAAGATGTAAGTTCGTTAGAGCGTATCGAAATAGAGTTTAAAGATGTTAAAATTTTTATTGAGGAGAAATGTAGTAATATGTTATTTCTTGGATGTCCCCACATGACACTAGAAGAAGCTGAATTTATACTCAATACAATAAATTTAGAGAATATTGAAAAATTAGGTATAGAAAAAATATTAATTGCTATACCACTTCAAGATAACAACAAATTCTTTATTAGAAAGAGGAAAAATATTGAAATACAATATCTTCCTGGGATGTGCCCTGTAGTTTCAGATTTGATAAAAGCTAATATACATTCTTTAGCAACAGTTCATGGTAAAGCACTATATTATATACCAAAGTTAGCTAGGGCAAAATCATGTATGATGAACATTGTATAACTATTCCCAATGCTAAAATAGTTGGATATAATACTGAAGGAAAAGCATTAAAATTAGAGGTATTATCTTTTCTTGGCGATATAGATAGCAAAACAGGTATAATAATATCTGAGGATACTGGGGCAAAAAATTATTATATAAAGGATAAAATATTGTTAGTTAAGAGATTTAGAGGTAGTACTGTAGGCGCCTATGTACTATATTCACTATGTAAAAATGGATTGGCGCCAAAGGCTATAGTTACAGATGATCCAGATCCAGTGATAATAGCAGGTATAGTGCTATGTAATATCACAGGGGTTTTCAATGTTTCTAAAACGATTATAGAACGAATTGAAAATGAAGATAAGATAAGAATAGAATCAATAGGAAATAGCATTAAAATATGTGTTATTAAGGAATAGCGAAAGTTGCTAGAGATATTGACAACACGAAGATATAATCATGTTTATATGATATTTCATAATTTATATAGTACAGGAAAATGATTACAGCTACTATAAATTATAAAACTTAAAGCAGTTTTGTAGATATTATAAAGCTCTTAAAAATTATAGATAATAAAAGTACATCAACACCATTTAAAGATAGTTAAGGACTGTCTTTGAATTTCTATGGTTTTTCTTTTATATCACTTTCTTTAGAGGGTTTTGCACCTTCTTCTTTATGAAGAGCTTTTTTAATTCTTTCAATTCTTTCTATAGCATCCAACCAATAGACAATATCCCTAGCATCATCATAACTAGACTCGCCTTTTTTAATTCTAGTAAGATAGTTATTCAATGTATTTGCAATGCTTTTCTCAAGCTCAGTTAAAACACCTATTATACTTGCCTCAGCAACCTCCTCTTCAGTTTTAACAAGCATTACACGTCCATGAACAGGACATATAATTTCACCACTAGGCATTTTAAACAATGGTGAACCACATACTGTACATACATCAGCAAGCATTACACCACCACTTCTCATAAGCTCAGCAGCTTTTCTAATAGCATTCTCTCTTTTGTTGTCTATCTCCATTTATTTCACCCTTTGAATCCTATACTATAACTATTATTCAAAAGGTTTTATCTTTTAGATCTAAATAATATTTGTTTTGTCATGGTTAATGAAACAAGCATAAAATATTTTTATTTAATTATCTATAGTTAAAATGAGAAGAGCATTATAAGGTATATTCATGAGAAATAAAACTATAAGAAATATTGCAATAGGATTAGTAATAGGTGCTTTTATTAGCTTTGTAAATAGCTATGGGTATGCCATTGCGGGTTTTACAACAGCTGAAGCATCATTAATAATAATTCCCATTCTTATTTTATTTATATATAAAGTTTTTGGGATTAGATATAATGGAGAAGATTTTCTAGAATCTACAGCTATAGCTCTGGGAGTAGACATAACTACTACTCTTACCTCTGGTATGTATATTACTTTTGGCTTTTTGAATTATTCTATTTCTAAACTTAAAGCTTTTGGAATAGATGTTTTCATACCACAAGAGTTATTCAGTGATGTGAAAGGATTATTTGACCTCTATGCATTACCAACATACATAACTCTCTCCTTAATATCTGTAAGTGGTGCATTTATTGCATATACATTTAGAAGCTATTTTATAGAAAAGAAAAGGCTTAGATATCCCTTTGCCATAGCCTCTGCTATACTGATAAACGGATTTAAAAAATTGGCATTAAGATTTAGAGAATACTTTATTGCATTTATCTTAGGGTTTGTTATGCAATTGATTTTATTGTTTGTACCTTTTATGCAGGATTTAACACCATTCTTTTCAACAATAATACCAGGTTCATTAATGGCATTGACATTCTCTCCTTTGGTATTTGGATTATTTCTTCTAATGCCCTTAGGCTCACTTAGAGTAATATCAATAAGTTCCTTAGCTTCATATCTAATTATTGTTCCTGTTGTTGTAAATATGTTGTCACTATCTATAACACCAGCAATAAGCTATGATGATGCGTTGTTTACAGTGGCACCAATTGTAACTAGCTTAAATCTAGGTATAGTTATATTATTGGTAACATATTATTTAATAAGGTTTTGGAATTTAATAACCTCAGCTACATCTATAATATTGAAGCTATCTATTGAGAGAACAATGTTTATTATAGGATTACTATTGCTTTCTTTAATTGGCTATATAGCATTCTTACTAACTATACATTATTCTAATCAAATTATAATACTTTTATCAATTATACCGTTAATAATATTTCTACATCTAATTTTAGCAATAGTAAATATGCATATTGTTGGTGAGATAGGTATGGGTTCTCAAGCACTTTTTCCTTTAATCACGTTTATAATGTATATATGTGGTTTACGTGAAGTAAGTGCTTATGCTACTCTCGATCCATATACAGGGATACCTATGCCTCAAGTTGTTGGAGGTACTGCCATGAATCTATTTAGATTTTCTCGTTTCTTTAAAGGAAATATCTTAAAGGTATTGAAATATTTCTGTATTGGGATTTTTATTGGTAGCTTTATTACATACTTTTATGGTAATATTTTAATATATTTCTATGGATTTGATTCACCACAAATGCCGTTGACTAGGTGGATTCCAACTATTGTCTGGATGGCTATAATTTATGGGGGTAAGCTTAGCAACATCTCTTTTTATGTATTACCCATAGGATTGTTGATAGGTTTTATAATTATTCTTCTTAATAGATACACAGGTTTATCTATATTCCCTATTGTTGTAGGATTGATGTTGCCACCAGATATAGGTTTCATTGCTCTACTATCATATCTAATGAAGAGTATTGTAATAAAGCTTGGAATTGAATTGCATGAGAAGATAATAATCTTAGATATGAGTTATATTATTGGAGCAGGAATAGCCATTGCATCGAATATTGTATTAAACATAATAGGTGTAGTTAGATGAACTATTTTTTGTATCCATATATATTTTTATTATTTCCCATATTACTATTGTTTATTATAATAATTTTAGTAATAAATAGATTTAAAGGATATATAGAAGAGGAATTGCTAGGAGAGATAAGAATAATAAGTCCAGCGTTGAAAATAGTTAAGCTATTGTTTTCTAAAATCATTAATAGTGTAGAGATTATAATAATATTTCTTTCAATATATCTCTTAACAATAATGGCATCTTTTACAACCTCCTATACCTATTCAATGAAAACTATAAACTTAGATGGTGAACAATACTTATTTGATGTAATTGGGGTAAGCAATACAATTGATGTAATAGATAAAATTAGATTTACAAATTATACAATAACAATAATTCAAGTTTTCAATACAATAACACTTAATATAAATAATGAGTCATTATTTTCCTATCCACTCCTTATAGAATGTAGCAATAGCGTGGAGTCTATAAGCAATACAAGTAAAGATATCGAGATGTTGATGGATTTATGTAAATTTCTTGAAAATCATAAAATAATATTAAATATTGATTTGGCTAAATTATTACAGGAAATTACTATAGGGAATTCTCGGTATAATGTTATAGGTATGGATATAAAACCTTTGTTAAATATAAAATTTATTCCAAGTTTATATATAGTACATTCTATTGGTAGTATAGGTGGTACAGCAATTAAGCTTGAAGACATTAATAAGTTAGCAATATTTAGGTTTTCTCGAGACAATATAGAAATACTTTGCAAAGATGAATGTAATGTTAAGATTGTAGTTCTCTATATAGAGAGTAAAATTAAAGAAAGCAGTATGTTAAATAATATTATAAATGAATACAAAAACATTTTTGACTATGTTATTGTAAGGCATAATAGTGTTGGTACAATATATAGCAACATCTTTGTTCCAACATATGAGAGTTTAATAGGATTCTTGCTACTTATCATAATTTCAGTTATAATTTTATTGCTTCTTTCTGGGGGTCTAATTGAGAAACTAACCTATATAGTAAGTAAATTATGGAGTATAGGAATATCTAAAGAACTTTACAACGCTTCAGTAATCTTTACATTAATTATAACCTTTATTTTTGCTGGCATACCAATTGCTATAGGTAATTATATTGGTTGGCTGAATTCTTTTGGATTCTTAACGTATATATCAATTTCAATAATATCAATAGCTATTCTTTCAACTCAATTAACAAGAAGAATACATATAGCTAAACCTCCTCAAGGACCTAGCTTTACATATATAACAGATAATTATATGGACGTAGAGAAAGTAAAGAGATGTTTAACACATTCTTTACAAAATGACGATCTATTTTATCTAAATGAATCTGAAGTATTAAAAAACAGTAAATATTTTGTATTAAGATTAGAAATGATATATAGAAGAGCATTATCCACGATAGTATCCTCTGAAATATATGTTGATAGCTACGATAATTTATGGAAATATTTAATAGATATAGATATATGGAGTATAGAGGAACTTTCATCTAGAGAAACAAAATACATCACATCTCTAGCTTTATCTAAAATATATGGAGGGCTGTCACTATGCTTAGAGACTTAATTTTAAAATCTATTAGATATTCGTTTTATTGCATAGGTACACATTATGCTATTGTATTCTCTATAATGCTATACATATATCTTTATTTATATAGGAATACAATAGTGCTTATAATTACATTAGCATTGTCTATATTAATGGTTATAGCATCTATTTTAGCTGATAGGAGAAATATCGTTCAATTTATTAATGTATTAAATTTAGTGGGTATAAGAAGAAGAGTCCTACTTGTTATAACCATTGTATTTATTTATATACGTTCACTTTTCATAATTATAGCTTATTCTATAGGAGCATTATACAATTCTATTATGGTTTTTCTAGCATTATTTACCCACTTAACACTCATATTCATATTATCATTAATAATAAAGAGTGGTGTTTTATGAGCATAGTTGTTATTGTTAGAAACCTATGGAAATATTATACGTTTGCTGGCAGTTCTATTGCAGTATTAAAAGATGTTAATTTAATTGTACGGAGAGGAGAGATAATAGGAATTCATGGCCCTAGTGGAGCAGGTAAAACAACATTGCTAAAGATTTTAGCAGGTTTAGAAAGACCTGATTCAGGTGAAGTAATTGTAGAGGGATATAATCTAAATCTATTAGATGATGATGGATTAGCCCTTCTTAGAACAACAATAGTTAGCTATATTCCTCAAGATTATGGCTTAATAGATGAATTCACAGTATATGAGAACATAGAATTACCTCTTCTACTTATAGGGTTGCCTGAAAATGAAAGAAGAACTATTATTCAACACATTTTAGAGTATATGGGATTGAAAGGCAAGGAGAGAATTAAAGTGAAGTATCTTAGTGGCGGTGAAAAACAGAGAGTTTCTATTGCAAGATCATTAGTTATCACACCCTCCCTACTTTTAGCAGACGAACCTACAGCAAATCTTGACTGGGACAATGCTAAGAAAGTTTTAGAGCTTTTTAATAAAATTAATAGAGATTTTAAGACTACAATAATTATAGTATCACATGATACAAGAGTCTTAGAGTATGTTTCAAGGAAATTTATATTATACGATGGCATTCTTAATGAAGTCGATAAGCTTTAACATCCTTGTTTAAAGATTCTATGTCTTCATATTATATGGTAGCATTTCTCTACTTCTCCAATTTTCTTCTCACTATAAAGAGCAAGGGTAAAGATATGTTTATACTTATTGTTCCTGGACATCATTTTCTATGAGTTTGTTGAATCTCTGTAACATTACTTGTCACTTGGTCCGTGAATTCATCATCGGCTCAGAAAACCTAGCGGCGATCATTCTAGATTTATAATGTTAATAAGGGTTTATATATTTCATGCAGAATATTAGATTTGGCGATTAGATATGAAGGTTGTTGTTTTAGCTGGTGGGCTTGGTAGAAGGTTACGTCCATTAACAGACGACAAGCCTAAGGCTATGATTAATATATGTGGAAAACCTCTAATTGAATGGCATATCTACTGGTTGAAGAGGTATGGATTTGATGAATTTGTTCTTTTACTTGGCCATGCTAAAGAGAAAGTAATAGAATATTTAGGAAGTGGTCGTAAACTAGGTGTGAAAGTAAGTTATGTAATTGAGGATGAGCCTTTAGGTACGGGGGGTGCAATAAAAAATGCAGAAAGTGTATTAAAGAATGAAGAATGGTTTCTAGTTATAAATGGTGATATTGTAACAGACCTTAATCCTATTAATTTAGTGGAAGACCTCAATATATCTAGTAACATTGTAGCAAGTATTGCATTGGTATATATGAAAAGTCCTTATGGTATCGTAAAAGTAGAGGATGGTTATATTAAAGAATTTCTTGAAAAACCAACAATAGAATATACAATAAATGCAGGTGTCTATGCTATGAGATCAACAATATTTAATTACCTACCTGAGAAAGGAGATATAGAGGTAACAGCATTTCCCTTATTAGCAAAACAGCGTCTTCTTAGAGGATATATATTCAGGCAAACATTTTGGAAATCTATAGACACTATAAAAGATCTTGAAGAATGCGAAAATGCTTTAAGATCGCTATACCCTGATTATTGTGGCAAGACATATTAATAATAAATCAATTATTTTGAAATATATCCATTAAAGACTTAAACATAAACTTTCTCTATTTTGATGAGACACAACATTTTGTTTATTAAATTAATATCATTAAATATATATCTTTAGCATTTCATTAAGGAAAGGAAATAGTTAGAGCTGCTTATGTAACTCTATTTTTCCTCTCCAAATACCTAATTCACTTAAAATATAATTTATTGGAAAGCCTACTATAATTCCTATTAATTGTGAAATTATAGGATTAATTGAAGCTCCATAGTAAACAATATTTGCTGTAATGTATTGAGTAATTATGCTTGGTAGTACTGTAAAATGAAACATCAATAGCCTTTTATACATTTTTCCTATACGTCTATCTTTAAATGTCCAATTTTCATGAATGAAAAAGTTGAATATAGTGCTTATTTCTATAGCTAAACTACTTCCTATTAAAAACAGTTCTGAGGCTAGTATAGGAATACGATATTTGAAGAACGCAATTATAGCAAGATTTACTAATGCTCCTAAGCCACCAACAATACCAAATTTTATTGGTCTCCAACCACATAAATTAAGAACATGTAAAATGTATGCTGCAATAGTCTTAATTCCTAATTTGCTTTTACCATACATTCTACCTCTAAATATATATGGTATCTCGGTTACTGTAGTAGGGTTGCATCTTTCTAAAATTTCTAGAAGGATTTTAAATCCCATTGGATTTAATCTACTGAGGTTCTTAATAACAATGTTTCGTTTAACCATGAAAAATCCAGACATTGGATCTGAAATCTTTCGAGTGCTAGGTAGTAGTAGTTTAGCTATTAATGTAGCTCCCTTAGATGTTATATGCCGTATTATAGACCATCCTTCAACACCTCCACCTTTCTTATATCTAGAAGCTATTATAACATCAGCATCTTCTTCAATGGCCTTTTCAATCATGGCATTTATATATTCAGGTGGGTGTTGAAGATCAGCATCCATAATAGTAACATATTCATTGTTAGAGAAGATAATGCCATCGATTATAGCTGTTGAAAGACCTTTAAAGTTTATTCTCCTTATAACAACATCACCATAATTAATTTTGTCTAAGGCTTCTAGCCATGTTTCATCAGGGCTATTATCATCTACTATAATAATTTCATAGCTATATGATGAACTGTCTATACTTTTTCTTATCTCATTTATAAGAGGTTCTATATTCTCTCTTTCTTTATATGTTGGTATCACGATGCTTAACCGGAATTGTTTTTTATACATGTTATCTACCATAGTGATTTGTATTGATTAGATAGCTCAATAACTTGATTATTTAAATGGAGATATAGTTTTACATTATAGATTATTTTCTTAGCGTTTTTCAAAAATTCTTCATCGTCATCATGTATTTCAAGAACATTGTATCCCTTTAACACAATTTTCTCTAGTGTTTCTAATTTAAAAATGTGGCTTTTTCTATAGTCATTTTTAGGTCTAAAATATATTTCCGTTATTCTATTTACTGGTATGTTTATAGATTGTAGCTGGTTTAATGTTTTTTGACGTAGATAGCTAGGTCTACCAGTAACTATAATTACTGTACCTTTATCTATTCTATCTAGTAATATATCTATACCTATTTTTCTAGGTTTATCAAGATATAGAAGTTCCTCAGAAAAGAAGTAGTGCCAAAACAAAGATTTATCGTTATAGGCAAAAGTTTTAGCTAAAGCAATACGTTGTGAGACATCTAAAAGTACACCATCAATATCAAATATATATGTTGAGGTAAAACCCATTTTTTATTTACCGAGATAATATATTTTGTAGAATTATTTTTAAACGTTGATAGGTATATCTATTAGATAATAAGGTTGAGAATTTGAATAATATACAGTGTAATTTGGGCATTGAAAGTATATCTAATTTATTTGAGGTAATGAATAATATTTATAGGATTGATAGTAGTGAATTTATTGCGTTGAATTTATCAGAGAAGAATAGAGATGGATTCGAAATATTGACAGGCATTATACTTAGTCAAAATACTAGTGATAGAAATGCTATAAAAGCTTTTAATAGATTAAAACAAGTATTAGGAGGTAGCATTACACCGGATAGGATATTGAGATTAGATTTAGAAACCATAACTAATGCAATAAAAATTGCAGGTATATCAAATAGAAAAGCCAAAACAATATTAAATATAGCTAAGTTTCTTAGCCAAAACAAGGAGTTTTTTGATGTGCTTAGAAAAATGGAAAGCGAAGAAATAAGAAAAAGACTATTAGGGTTTAGTGGCATTGGTCCAAAAACAGCTGATGTGTTTATCCTTATGTATTACAATAAACCAACATTTCCTATAGATACTCATATAAGAAGGGTATTAGTTAGATTAGGCTACTTCAAGATCTCTGATAACTATGAAAATATAAGAAGGAGTGTCGTAAATGCGTTAAATAATGATGTAGAGAAGCTTAAGAAGCTTCACATACTTCTTATACATCATGGAAGAATGGTATGCAGAGCTCAAAAACCACAATGTTTACAATGTGTATTGAATAACATTTGTTGTTTTAGAATTCGTAAAACAGAAATTCAGTAATACCGGGAACATCATAGAGTTCTCAGAGCTCAGCTGTCTCATCATTATTTATAGTGTGCTTCTTCATGTTAACTATTGCTTGTTATTTTATTTATAGTTAAGCTTATAGCTAGATATAAGTATTCTAAAGGAGATTCTTAGGTTATAAGTGTTAGCTTCAAGGTGAATACAGATTAAGAGAGCGGAGTTTAGCTATACAAGAATTGATGTATGTTTAAAAGAGTTGCTTAAAGCAACAAAAATAGACGTTGAGCCTATTTATGAAGATATCGATAATGCATTAGGCATGATTGTGTATGAAGATATAACATCTCCTATAAATATCCCGCCATATGATAGAAGTGCAGTAGATGGTTATGCTGTATGTAGTGATGCTGTAACATCAGCTTCGCCAAGCAATCCCATACCGCTAATTTTAAAAGATAGAGCTAATGAAATTAATTGTAGTGAGGCTACACCTGTATCTACAGGTGATAGACTACCTTTAGGAGCGGATGCTGTAGTAATGGTTGAGGATACCTATACTGATAATATTAGAAAAGTGGTATATGTTACACGTTCAGTTTCGAAATATTTCAATGTTTCAAGAGCAGGTGAAGATATTAGACATGGAGATATAATAGCTGAGAGGGGAAGGTTATTAAGACCTTGGCACATTGCAGCTATAGCAGCTATTGGACTAAGAAAGATTAAGTTGTTTAAGCCGATAAGAGTTGGGGTAATAACAACAGGTTCTGAGATAAGGGATAGTGCTGAAGGTATAAAGGTGTATGAGGAAGGAGGTGTGATAGATGTTACATCTAAGCTGATATTAGCTTCGCTTAAAGAGTATAGATTTATAACGTCTAAGTGGTATGGTATTGTACCTGACGATGCTGGGAAGATAGCAGAAATATTGCGGCAAAGCCTTATGGAAAATGATATAGTTATCACAAGTGGTGGTACTGGTCCAGGTAATTATGATGTAACCTTCAATGCATTGAACATTCTTGGAAAAAGAATGAAGGTGGAGGTTATCTCAAGAGGAATAGCTATGAGGCCTGGAAGACCAACTAGTATTGCAGTTATTGATAATAAGCCTATATTTATGTTATCTGGATTTCCTGTTGCTGCATATATTGCAGTAAAAGTTCTAGTTATACCGTTTATAATAAGAGTCTTGAATATAAAAGGAGCTGAGCCTATAGAGGTGCCAGCAATATTAATGAGAAGAGCTGTTGGGAGTGTAGGTTATGATGTATTTGCAAGGATAAAGGCATATAGATGTGGAGATGATATATGTGCAGAGCCTTTAGCTATTCATGGGTCAGGTGTATTAAAGACTTTATTAAATTCCAATGCAATTCTTCGTATAAATCATGATTTAGAGGGCTTCGATAAAGGTGAGAAGGTATGGATCCAAATACTATAGCTGTTTCAGATAGAAAAATATTTCATAGATTGGTATCTATAGATGAGGCTTTAGATCTTATTGCTAAAGAGGGTGTTGTAAAGATTATAGGTGTGGAAGAAGTTAGAATTGATGAATCTCTAGGAAGAATATTAGCTGAAGATGTTTATGCACCTATTGATTATCCACCTTTTGATAGATCTGAAGTAGATGGTTATGCTGTTTCGGTTGGGTCTGTTAAGGGTGTAGATGATATACATCCAGTAGAATTGAAAGTTATTGGAAGAGTATCTGTTGGAGAGGAACCTAAATATAGTGTCAATGTTGGTGAAGCTATAGAGATAGATACTGGTGCTATAATACCTAAGGGAGCAGATGGTGTTGTGATGGAGGAATATATAGATAGAATAGACAGTAAAAGAATAATAGTGTATAGAAGTATATATCCAGGTGAGAATATATCATTTGCAGGTAGCGATATAGCACTAGGAGAACTTATTATATCTAAAGGTACAAAAATAACATTCATCGAAATAGGGGTTTTATCAGCTCTAGGGATCAATAGAGTTAAAGTATTTAAGAAACCAAGAGTACTTGTAATATCTACAGGTAATGAACTTATAGAACCTGGTGAGAAATTAGCTTTAGGAAAGCTATATGATATTAATGGATATTTGATAACATCATTATTAAAGACACTAAATGTAGATGTTGTCTTCCATGGAATTGTTAAAGATGATGAAGAGCTTCTCTATAAAATATTATCAGAGCAGCTAGGTAGCTATGATATAATAGTTACCAGTGGCGGCACTTCAGCAGGAGAAAAAGATGTTGTGTATAGGGTTTTTAACCGGCTAGGTAAAATCATCGTACATGGCCTTAAAGTAAAACCTGGTAAGCCGACTGTTATAGCATTATCAAAGAATGGTAAGCTTCTTATAGGTTTACCAGGTTTCCCCCTTTCTTCCTTAACCCATACACTGCTTTTACTTCGTAGGATTATAGAGAAAATAACTGGAGTTGAAAATGGTAATAATATTATTAAAGCTTTTATAACATCAAAATTTAGAAAGGATATTGGAAGAACATGGTTTATACCTACAGTTATAAGCAAAATTAATGGAAAAATATATGCAATACCATTGACAGTTTCATCGGGAAGTATTTCAGTTATAATGAAGGTTGATGGAATAGCAATAATACCTGAAAATATAGATGTTGTTGATGAAGGAGCTATTGTCGATGTATATCTTATTAGGGAATACAATAGAGAAGGTATAATAATGGGTAGCCATGATATTGTGCTTTCAGAGCTTATACATGCAATGAATTTACATAAAAGAGTTACACACATTTCTATAGGATCATATAAAGGATTAGAGCTTATTAAAAAAGGCTATATAGATATAGCACCTATACATATATTTGACCCTGTGAGTAGCTCATATAATATTAATGTAATTAAGAACGATGAGGTTTTAAAAAGAGAAGCGGTTCTAGTGAAAGGTTATGGACGTAGACTTGTACTAGCTTTTAGAAAAGAGAATCCAAAGAATATAAAAGGAGTTAAAGATATAGTTAGAGATGATGTGAGATTTATAAATAGAAATAGAGGTTCAGGTACTAGGGCTTACATAGATTTTCTATTAAATAATATAGCTATAGAAATGGGTAAAAGTTTTAATGAGTTGATTCAAGGTATAAATGGATACAATTATGAAGTTTCAACACATAATGCTGTAGCAGCGGCTATTTCTCAAGGTCGAGCAGATGTTGGTATATGTATAGAATATGCTGCTATAAAGTATAAATTGGATTATATTCCATTGACGTGGGAAAACTATGATTTTGTAATCCTTCGTAAAAGCATTGAGAAACCTGTAATTAGAGATTTTATAACAATGCTAAAAGAAGCAAAAATAAGAAGCATTATTCAGAAATACAATGGTTATAAAATATATGAAGATACTGGAGATGTTATTTGCTGCTAAAAATCTTATATGCATATTCCCTTGAAATATTATCTGCTAATCTTAATGGTTCTGGAAGCAAAGAGTTTTTATCCCATAAACTTAAAGCTATTTTAAGAGCATCTTCTGCTGTAATTTTATGACCAATAGAGATATATATTCTATGCCCTTTTCTATTAACAACATATCCAACTATTGCATCTTCAACAGCTATAGCTAGTTTATCGCCTATCGATATTATTTTACCATAAAGAAGCCTCTTTGCTACACCTATAGTAGGTATATTCATAACTACACCAATATGTGTTGCTATACCACATTTTCTTGGATGTGCAAGACCATGTCCGTTGACCATTATGACATCAACTCTTTTAATTCTATTAACAAGTTTTCTAAGAGCCAGAAACATTACGGGGGCTTCTCTAAATGCAAGCAGCCCTGGTATATATGGTATTTTAACTAATTGGAAAGCAACATCAAAATCTATAATTTTCTTTTCATAGATGCTATATGCAACAGCAGCTGCTACAGCATTTGAATCGCGGTAACTAACATCTAGTCCTATAACAACATCTATAGAATTCACATCTATAGGTTCTATTAAAGCTAGTTTACTTAAAATTTTCTGGGCTTCTTTAGCTTTCTCGATATCGAAAAACATTTTTATAGTTAGGCCTCACGCTATAGGGATGCTTTTCTCTACAATACCATTTACACTAACTGTAGCAATATCAATACCGTCTCCAGATACAGCATCTCTTGATATAGCAGCCTTAACAGCCTTTATAGCAACCTCAACTGCTGTGTTGAGGGATATATCATTTTTGTATTCAGACTCTATTATGCCTATAGCTATAGGGGCTCCAGTTCCTATTGCAGCATAGTTATCCTCGATTATAGAGCCTATAGGATCTAACACATATAGATGGAAGCCTTCTTCATCATGTCCAGCAAATATTATTTCTGATAGGAATGGCATAAGCTTATAGCTATATAGAATAGCAGAGAGAAGCTTTGCAGCAGCACGAACCCTCATCTTTGAAGAGAGTAAAAGTTCTCTATACATAACTTCAGCGCTTAACACCCTGCTAAGAGTCTGCATATCTGCAAAGAGACCTGCTGCTGCTATAACCATTCTATCTCCTATTTTAAAAATCTTTTTACCAACTCTACTTACTACATAACCACCATAGCTAACTCTCTTCTCAGCAGCTACAACAACTCCATCAATAGCTTTTATACCTATAGCTGTAGCTCCTGTAGTTAATCTTTCATAACTCATGAACTATACACCTACATACAAATTTTCCACTACCAGAATTTTAAAGTCTATATAATACAAATAATCTAGTGATAACCTATTAAAATCTAGGTTTCTGTAGCTGGGTCATAGCCGTAAAGAAGCTTAAAGAGTTTTCTTCCATCTTCAGTCATCATTTTAGGACTCCACAGCTTCTCTAGATCTAAATGGACTTCTATTTCCTTTTCTGGGAAAAGGTTTTTCAATGCATTTTTGACTTGTTCAATAATTATATATGCTATTGGACAGAATGGCGATGTTACACCTAAAGTAACATCTACCTTATTATCTTTAACGTCGATGGAGTATAGCAAACCAAGGTCATATATATTTATAGGTATCTCAGGGTCATATATATTTTTCAAAGTTTCTATTACCTTCTTTTTTATCTCGTTAACGTCATGGCTCATTTTCTATACACACATAGAATGTTTCTAATTCCTACAGATTTTATGGCTTTCTATAATAACATCTATATTTCACTTTACATAGATATGTAATTTGTGAAAAATATATTTGTTAATCTATTGCAGGTTTTGTAGGGCCTCAATTGTTGCTTTATAGGGATTTTCATGCCTAGTTATCGCTGAGCCTATAATAATGATCTTTGCTCCATGCTCAACAAAAAGCTTTACATCTCTAGGCTTTATACCGCCAGCTACAGCTACTATGATATTACTACCCGCTATTTCCTCGATCTCTTTTAATAGCTGTTTTACTGATATGTTTCTTTTTCTTTGCACATCTACACCTACATGAACATTTACAATGTTTGCTCCTAGATCAGCTAATTTTATGGCTTTTTCAACAGGGTTTTTCTGATACATAAGATCTATTATTAAGTCAATGCCAAGCTCTCTACATAGAGCTATAGCATCGCTTATAATATCATCATCTATAAAGCTTAAGATTGTAACTGCATGAACTCCATTTCGAGCAAATGGTGTGAACTCTAGCTCTATTGCGTCTATAGTTTTTAGATCTGCAACGATCAACTTATTGTCTATAAGGTTTTTTAAATCTATCAACGCTTTTAATCCATGGGTTTTTATGAGAGGGGTTCCTAGCTCTATTATATGAGCACCTGCCTTTGCTACGCTTAGAGCCACTTCTAGTGCTTGTTTTAAATCTGTAAAATCTAATGCTATTTGAAGTAATGGACCCTTACTTACTTCCTTAAACAATTTTGCCGTAAAAATCACCATTTAAATGAATTGATTATTTTTAATAGTAGTTCTTTGCCATCCTTTGTCTTGGGATAGGTCACAGTGTTTAGAGATCTTGGAAATGGTGTAGCCTTAACATATTCTACATATTTCTTAGGCCAATAATCGATGTCAAAACCTTTTTGGGCAAGTAAGGCAACCAACCATCGCTCACTTCCAAATCCTGAGCAACCAGACCATAGAGTTTCACCTTTATTATGCTTTATTTTAAATGGTTCTGTAAATTTTGTGCCATGTATTGATATGTTTCCTATCTCAAGCCAGTTCTTATCCTCTTCTCTATTACCTCTATATGGAAGCCAAGCCTCAAAATCTACTGTACCAGGTCTATTTATGTCAATAATCCCCTCCCTTGACTCATGTATAGTACCAGACTGTTCATAAAACCATGGTGTTACCCAAGCCATTCTCCATTCAATCTCTAGTACTTGATCCATGAAGTATTCATATCTCTGTAGCAACTCATTTCTTATTCTAATAACATCTTCAGGTTTTCCAAGCCATACAACCTCTACTCTATGAAACTCTATTACTCTTTCTATACCATGTATTCCTCCAGATTCCCATCTATATGATGGACCGCTTTGATCAAACCATTTTATTGGAAGAGAACTATCGTCTAGGACTTCATTTTCAAAAAACCAATAAAATGGCTCACATTGAGCAAAGCATAGGAAATATGTTGGAGCTCTGATATATTTTTGTAGCTCTTCTGATGAAGCTTCGTTCATAACATACATATAGTCTATAAATTCTTCAAATTCTGAAATATCATAGCTTTTTGGAAGTGAGGCAAAAATCATAGAGTTAATAACACCTTTTAGATGCCCTGTCTTTAACCCAACCTCTAGAGGATACATCTTTGGAAATACAGCTTCTTCAAATCCTAGTGGTTTTAAAATTTCATCGATGAATAGCTTCTTAAGAGCATTTAGCATATGGGTAAGTGGAGGTGTGTATAACCATTGACCAATAGACATTCGCTTTATCCAGCCAATATCTTCTAAAATGTTATTTGGATCCTCTGTAAATATTTTTGCTATTTTTCTATCGCTTCTTTTTATAAGCATCCAATGCTCTGATTTCCCACCCCATTTAATCCTTTGTTCTTTATCTTCTATAAGTCTTAAGAGTCTAAGAAATATTGGTTTCTTAAGATCATTTTCATCAAGGTCTATAAGCTCTATAACTGTGTAGTTCTCATTATTTACTATATTTCTTATCAACGGTATTTTTAATGATATGGAAATTTTATTATCAAGTATAATTGTTGGGTTGTAGAGCATTATTCCTCTTATACCAATCCTGTATTTAGGACCTAAATTAGATGCAAATACATTTTTTACTCTTAGTGTTGCTTCATCTATTCTAATCTTATTTCCAGATTCAATCTTTAAAACAATACTTGAATCCTTAAACATGAAAGAACTTATATGTGCCCCTTCTCTAGAGTCTCTGGCACCTCTTTTAAGATAATCTTTATTTAGATATTCTATAAGCCCTTCTACATCTTTCTTTATCTCATCAGACAATTTTTTATTAAATACTATTTCAACAGTTCCTGTAAAGCGCATAAATACTCACGTTATTTCATAAACTATAGATAAACAAAAAGAATATAAGTAATAATGAGTCACCTTAAATTAATGGTGGCATCCTTTGAAGAAGGTGGTATTTACAGATAAAGCACCAAAACCTATAGGTCCATATAGCCAAGCAATTTACATCAATGGTTGGCTCTTCATTTCAGGGCAGATACCTATAGACCCAAAAACCAATATGGTTGTAGAGGGAGATTTTAAGACACAGGTTAGACAAGTATTAGAGAATGTAAAGTCGATTGTAGAATCTGTAGGTGGAACAATGGAAAATATCGTTAAAGTTACAGTATTTCTAAAGGATATAAAAAAGTTTAACGAATTCAATGAAATTTACTCAAACTATTTTAGTAGAGACCCCCCATCTAGAAGTGTAATTGAGGTATCTAATTTGCCTAAAAATGTAGAGATTGAGATAGAAGCTATAGCATTTATTCAGTAATTACCTATTTATTATTACTTAAAATATAATAATATTAAAAAATTTTACATATTTTTAAATATAAATCTTTGTATTGTATAACAATTATAATATAACATGAATTGTATCAAATATATAGATTTCTTTAACTCTATACTTATTTTAAATTTAATTTAATTCTTTGTAATTAAAATAAAAACTTTTAACATAGACAGCATAGTGATATAATGTGTTTACCATGCCTTTAGATGATTATGAATTATCTCGATATAATAGACAATTAATATTGATAGGTATGGAAAATCAAGAGAAGCTAAAGAAATCAACTGTATTAATTGTTGGTGCAGGTGGTCTTGGGTCAATCGTATCGATGTATCTTACATATATAGGGATAGGAAGGATAATTATTATTGATGATGGTGTTGTAGAGCTGAGTAATTTAAATAGACAAATATTGTATAGCGATAAAGATATAGATAGACCTAAGGCTGAGGTTGCATGTAGAAAACTCAGAGAATTCAATCCTAGAGTTATTGTTGAATGCTATGAAAAGAAATTTGATGAATATTTAGGTGAAAACCTTGTTAAAAAAGCTGATGTTGTTATTGATGCATTAGATAATTGGAAAACGAGGTTAATTTTAAATAGTTTATGTGTTAAGAGTAGAAAACCTTTTATACATGGCGGTGTAGAAGGTTGGCATGGACAAGTAACAACGATAATTCCAGGGCAAACAGCATGTTTAAATTGCCTATTTGTTGGTAGAAAAGTTGTTGAGAGAAAAGACCATATTCCTATTATAGGTCTTACACCAGGTGTTATAGGGCTTATAGAGGCTACAGAAGCAGTAAAGCTGTTAATTAAATCAGGTGAACTGCTTACCAATAAATTATTACTTGTTGATTTATATACAATGGAGTTTAGAACTGTTAACATAGAGAGAAATCCGCAATGCCCAATATGTAGTAAATTATAACCATATACAACATTGTTGAATTCTAATTATGAACTATTATAAAAAATTTGATGTGTAATTAATACGGTTTATGTTGTAGAGATTTCCATAACTAATTTAAACTGTTTTAAGTAGTCAATTAATTTAAGGAGAGATTTTTCATCGATGTCTATACCATATTCTAAAGCTATATGCATTTTTATTTCATCTATACTAAGTTCTCTACCCATGAGAAGTAATGGTATATAGTGTGTAAATAAGAATTGTAATGGTTGTCTCTCTAAAGCTTCTAAAATGCTGTTTAGCTCTTCTGTAGATGGGTAAAATCTTAAAATTGTTCTAAGTGTTATTACCCCTTTATCTCCAATATATTTAAATCTAGGTGCATTACCTTTTATTGCGCTATTTTTTAAATCTTCTATATACTTATACTTTTTAAGTATATCTATATTGCATTTAAGTTTTGTATAGCCAGAGATATATTCTCTATAAGCTTTACTTAGAGTTTCTATTGTTTCCTTATCTAGACTATTTAACGCTATTATATATAGACTAGAGCCTATACCTATAGCAATTCTTTTTGCTAGAATTGGATCAAATTTATCAATGGTATCTAAGTTTGTGTGATAATATATATCTGGCCATTGATTAACCATAATTGATGGTATTGAAAACTGTAGATATATATCATGGTCACTTCCACCATCATATGGATTTATATCAAAACGATAAGACATTATCTGGATTGTATTTGAAAAAGATTTCCCGATAGAGAGGGATTCAATTAAGTATTTAACAATAATGCTTTCATATTCAATATTACTTATAAATATAGGAGGTCTAATTATATTCAATGTTGATTTGGTTACTTCTTGTTTTTCTCCTATCATATCAAGATTTACTCCGAAAACTATTTTTGGTTGGTGATGTGCTGTTTTATGCATTAGATATGGTAATGAGCCATAGTATTCGGGGAACCATATAAATGTAATTTTCATTGTTCTTGGCAATGATAATCTATCTCTATGTAATGCTTTATCAAATGTTTTAGCAAGTTCTAAAAGTGTGGCTGAGCCACTTACATTGTCATTGATAGTACCTGCTGGGTGGCAATAATGTGCAAAAACATGTAGCTCTTTTTCACCATCTCCTAAACTAGCCTCTATGACATTAATCTTTGCATTCTCTCTATATTCAGCTTCTATAGATATTTTTGCATAGGGTTTTAATCCATGTTCTAACATATTTATCATATTATAAGCATCTCTTTTTGAAATGGCAACAGCAGGAGCTTTTGCTGATTTAGCCTCTTCGGGAGTTAGGAATAGTGAGAGATATGGAATGGCATCTTCATGGATACTGGTTTTAAAGAATATAAATCCTTTTGCGCCAAATTGATTAGCGATTCTATATACGAGATATGGATTACCATAAGCTAAAACAATTTTATCTTCAATGTTTTTATCTCTATAATGTGATGTTCTAGTCCCTTCACCTACATATATCACCTCACCTTCTACATATCCAGGAGGGCTATGTGCTATGCTACAAATCTTGGAGTTAAGGGAAGAGCACAGCCTTTTTCTTTGAGGTTTAATAAGCTCAGCATAACATTCATTAATATCCCATCCAACAACAGGTGGATGAAGACCATATTGTATATTGTATTCATATATGTATTCATTTATATTAAAATTCCTTAGAGATTTTAATTCTTCTTTTATATACCTTGCAGCTTTTTCTAGATCTCTAGATCCTTGAATTCTATGAAATTTTGACAATGTTGTTGTAAAATCTATAAGTTCTTGAGTCGAGAAAAACTCATCTAAGATATTTATCACATCATTAGACAAAGATGCCACCATATTTATATAGATATACTTCTTTAGTTTTATAGATACTAATAAATATTTCTATAAGCAAAACTAATAAATGGTGTTATTTGAATGGATATAGGGGTTGTTGGTGGTGGAATTTCAGGACTTGTAACATCTTATTATTTACTTAAAAACAGAGCAGTATCTAATGTTACTATCTTTGAACGTAGATACTCAATGCCGCGGAATCATTGTACGGGTGTAGTATCTTTAGAAACTGTAGCGAGGCTTCCTCTAGCCTCAAAATTTATAGAAAACATTTATAAAAACATGGTATTCTTTATACATGGTATAAATTTTGGGATAGAGATAACATCAGATAAATATTTTGCATGTAAAATTAATAGAGTGGCTCATGAAATTGAATTGATGCGTTTCCTAAACGAGGTTGGCATTTCAATAAATATGGGATGCGATGTATATAGTATTAATGTTAATGGCAAAAAATATTTCCTAGTTTTTAGAAAAGATATGAAGGAATATATTTCAGAAGGTTTTGATAGAATTGTTGTGGCTGAAGGTTATCCACCAATTCTTTCAAGAAGATATGGATTGAAATCCAGATCTAGTGCATTTAAAGCTATACAGGAGGTGGTGTTATTAAGTAATTCATTGTCTGATGACCAAATCGAGACTCTTTATGTATTTATTTCACCAAAACTTGCTGGAGAAGGATTTGCATGGCTAGTTCCAATAGATAGAAATAGAGTTATCATAGGGTATTCTTCAGGGTATAATACATCTATCGAAGGATTAGAGAAAATAAAGCTGGTCTTTAAGAACCTTTTAGAACTATCCTATAAATCTGTTGACAAGATTTTTGGAGGTGTTATAGTTCAAGGGTATCCAATAAAAACAATTAGCAATGGTATAATAGGTATAGGCGATTCTACGGCTATGGTTAAAAGCATTAGTGGAGGAGGGCTTTACGCTATATCAGTAGCTTCAAAAATATATAGCGAAATTATAGATAAAAATAGTGGTTTTCCCTATCTTTATAGTGATTTAAAGAAACTATTTAATGTACTAAAAACTCAATACATTGTTAGAAAAATTGTTTGGAATATACTAAAAACTATTAAGCTTAATGTCGATGATTTTAAAAAGGTAAATAGATTCATAAGTTTTAACACAAGTTATTTAAACTATGATAGACATGAATCATTTCTACCTGTATTGCTTATCAAGTTTTTTAATTTTAACCTAAAAATAAGATAAAACATCTATTAAGTATAGAGATAAATCTCTATGATGATGCTCCATGCTGTGAAACTCCAAAGAAAATTAACTATGTATCGATTTATTAATTCATTTCTAAATTAAAAATACTAAACAAAAACCTATGAATATTTATAGAAGAAAAGCTTTTATTCTCACCCCCTTGACAGTTATATGGGATGCTTATGAGCAAGCTGATTAAATACTCACCCTGGCTTGTTCATTTTAATACTGGTGCATGTAACGGTTGTGATATTGAGGTTCTTGCTGCAATTACCCCGCTTTATGATCCTGAACGTTATGGTGTTAAACTTTCTCCTTCTGTAAGACATGGTGATATTCTGATTGTAACTGGTGTTGTTACTAAGAAGGCTGCTGAGAGGTTGAAGAGGCTATATGAACAAATGCCTGGTATAAAATATGTTGTAGCTGTAGGTGCATGTGCATATAATGGTGGGGTGTTTAAAGGTAGTTACAGCATTGCTGGTGGTGCTAACAAGGTGGTTCCAGTTAATGCATATGTACCTGGATGTCCGCCGAGACCCGAGGAGATATTAAGGGCATTGCTATTATTGTTAAATAGGGAGAAAGTTGCAGGGGGTGAGTAAAATTAAAGAAGTTGAGGATATTTTAGCGGATTATATAGTTAAAAAAGATGTTGTAAAGCCAAATAGACCAGTGTTTTATATTGATGCAAATAATATAAGAGATGTTATAGCTTTGTTAAAGCAGCGTTTAGGGGATGAAGCAATTTATATATCTAATATTGTAGGTGTTGATAAGGTATCTGATGGCGTAATTGAGGTTAACTATTTTATACATCTGATACCCTTTTCAAATACAATAGTGATTAAGACATCTATTCCTAGAGATAATCCTAAGATACCAAGCATCATAGATTTGTTGCCAGGTGCATATTCAGGTGAATGTGAAACCTATGATCTTCTTGGTGTGGAGTTTATGGGGAATAAATATCTAAGGAGGAGCTTTTTTGTACCTACAGATGTTACTTCCAAGAATATATTTCCGCTTAGAAAAGATGCAAAGGTGTAGGGATTTGGAGAGCGAATCAGTTGAAAAAGCTACTTCGCTAATCAAGATCCCTATAACTTTAGAAATACCTATAGGGCCTCAGCACCCAGCTATACATGAGCCTGTCCTTTTAAAGGTTTATGCAGATGGAGAAGAAGTTATTGGAGTTGATATAGGTACGGGATATAACCATAGAGGTGTTGAAAAACTTCTTGAGAATAATACGTTTTACAAAGATAAATTTATATCATCGAGGATCTGTGGTATATGCAATACTGTGCATGAGAATTGCTTTGTAAGAGCTGTGGAGTATATATCTGGTATAGAGCCTTCTGCAAGAGCTAAATATCTCAGAGTTCTTGTGATGGAGCTTGAAAGGATACATAGCCATATGCTTATCAATGCCATTATGGCAGAGATTATAGGCTTTGACACACTGTTTATGTATATAATGAGAGATAGAGAACTTGTAATGAAGGCGAAGGAAATAGTTAGTGGTGGTAGGGTTTTAGCAGAGTTTCATATGTTTGGTGGTGTGCGTAGAGATATAGATGATGTTAAGAAAGAGAAAATTCTCGATATACTTAAGAAGCTGGAGCCTAGATTGAAATACTATAGAAGATTATTTGAAGAAGATCCTACAATAGCCAAGAGACTTATGGAGATAGGTATATTAAAGCCAAGGGATGTTGTTTCCCATGGGATGCTAGGCCCGATTCTTAGGGGAAGTGGTGTTAAAAGTGATGTAAGAGCTGAAGATAAATATGATGTCTATGGTGAAATCCCATTCAATGTAATTGTGAGAGGCGAAGGAGATTCTTTAGCAAGGATGCTTGTTAGATGGGATGAGGCTTTAGAGTCTTTAGAGATGTGCAGATATATACTTGAGCATCTCCCCAGTGGTTCAGCTGTTGTTGATGAAAGAAAGCTTCCAAGGGTTTTTCCAGCTGGCGAATCATTTGCAAGAGTTGAAGCCCCTAGAGGAGAGCTTACATATTATATTCAGCATGTTGGAGGGAATAAGCCTTATAGGGTTAAGGTAAGAACACCATCATTTAACAACATTATAAATAGTGGATTTAGCTATTTGAGGCACAGTATAGCAGATGTGCCTGTAATACTTGTTAGCTATGATCCATGTATCTCATGTATGGAGAGGGCAATAGTTGTTGATCTAAAGAATGGAACAGAGAAAAAAGTTACACTTAGAGATATAGCTATGGGGAAGGTGAGACTTGGATGAGCATAATCAGAGAGGTTATAAGAAACCTTTTATCAAAGCCTATAACCATTGAATATCCAAGAAAACCTATACCCGTAGAAAAAGATCTTCGTGGTAGACACTATGCTGATTTGAAGAAATGTACAGGGTGTTCTTTGTGTGCAATAGAATGTCCGTCAAATTGTATATCTATGGAGAAATTGCCAGAGAATATTAAGTTGAAGCATAATCCTAGAGGTCTCTATCCCAACATCAATTATATGTCATGCGTATTTTGCTATAGATGTGTAGCTGTATGTCCTGTGTATGCATATATAACGACGAATGAATATAGATTGTCTTCTGTAAAGGAGGTGTATTCAAAGGATCTCACATTGCAGACTATAGGTTGATGGGTTATGGGGATAGAAGAACATGTAATGTTGTTTATAACAGTTATAATACCTATATTTATCGTATCTATTATTTTATATTTAATACGTATATTAAAAGGTCCAACCATACCTGATATGGTGATAGCAATTGATGCGATTTCATATGATATAGCAGTATTTTTAGCGGTATTAGCTATATACTTTAACTCACCTATTTTAATATCTTGTGTTATAGTGCTTATGCTATGGGCATATGCTTTAGATGTTTATGTAGCTAAATATTTAGAGTCTAGGGAAATGGGTGAATAAAATATGATTAACTGGATACTTGTAATAATTGGTGAAATATTAGTTGCAATAGGAGCAATATGTGATCTTATTGCTGCAATAGGTATAAATAGATTTCCAAACTTTTTTGTAAGACTACATGCATTAACCGTAGGAACTATAGGAGGGGCATTTGTACCATTGATAGGTGTTGCATTGATTGCTTTAGGTGCGGAGTTTTTAGGGTTCTATAGATTTTTTATGGCTGGGGCCTCGGTTATCGCTGCAATATTACTGCTTTTTCTAGCTCCTGTTGGTTCACATGCAATTGCACGTGCAGCTCATAGATCTAAAGCTGCTATTGTATATCCTAAAGTTGTTGATCGTTTAGAAGAAGATAGAGAGAAGGGTGTTATAGAATGATATTACATTATTTATTAATGGCCTTAGCATCTCTTCTATCTATCCCAGCAGTGTATCTAGCTATAATAGAGCGTGATTTAATTAAAGCCGCTATTTTCTCTGCAGTGCAAAGCACACTTTATGCCTTTTTGTATTATTTGCTTATGGCGCCAGATATATTTTTAACATATATACCTGTTGGTGTGGGTCTCTATACAGCTTTAATATTGATTTTAATTAAGAAAACAGAGCGATATGAAGGTGAATAGAGATGTCTAGACCCATTCATATATTTATAGTTATATCACTAGTTTTACTAGTTGTTTTATTATCAATGGCTTTATCAATGGGTGGATTCGGCTTCACTATACCTCCACATGATGTTAGAGCTCTAGCTAGGCTATATCTAAACACAACATTTAATTTAGATGAAAAATATAGATATATAAGTGCAATGTCTCCAGAAGCTGTCACTGCAATTGTTTGGGATTATAGAGGTCTTGATACATTATTTGAAACATCTGTAATGTTTATAGCAATTGTTGGTGCTCTTGCGATTAGTAGAGGGGCTAGTGAAAAGTTATTGAAATCCTCTCCACCTAAGCAAGGAATGTCACTAATAGCAAAGACAATTACAAGAATAACTATAGCCATGATATTAGCTGTTGCAGCATCAATTGCATTACATGGACATTTAACCCCTGGTGGAGGCTTCCAAGGTGGAGCAACAATAGCTGTTGTTCCAATGCTTCTAATCATAATATTCTCTTTATATCTATTTTCAAAAATGATGACCGTATATAAAGCTGTAACTTTAAGAAGTATAGGGTTGATCGGTATAGCTTTGTCAACATTTATAGTATTAATTATTGCATTGCTATATGGAGGCTCGGCCTATATATTTCAAAATCAGCCTAAGATATATTCATACTATGGTCTACCATCCTATATAGAGCCTATAGTATTAGGTGGAACTTTACTTTTATTTAATATATTTGAAGCATTTGCAGTAGCATTTGGCTTTGCAGCTTTACTTATATTATTTACGTTTCCAGAAGACATTATGAAAAACATTATTATAGGTGATGAATGATGGAAGTAGAGTCATTTTTATTCAATATAGTTATATTATCTATGATAATGAACACAGCCTTAGCACTTTATGGAATATTTACAAGACCTAGCCTAGTTAAAAAGATAATATCGCTTACAATATTTAGTGATACTATAAACACATGGGTTATTATAATTGGGTTTAGACATGCTGTACCAAATCCTATTCCTCCAGTAGTTATAGAAGCTCCTACACCTCAATATCTCAAGCAATTTGTTATGCGAGCTGTAGATCCACTGCCTCAAGCACTTGTACTGACTGCTATTGTTATAGGTCTAGCAGTACTACTATTTCTTATGTTTACAACACTTCAAATCTATAGAATTTATGGAACAACTGATGTGAGAAAAATATCAAGGTTGAGGGGATAGAATATGATTGGAAGTAGATTAGCTAGAGCTATACCTGTATCGATACTTGTATTCGTAATCTATATAGTGTTTACAGGGTCTGCTACCCTATATGACATTATTACAGGGGTTTTGATAAGTGTTGTAATTGGGGTAATTGTTGCTAATATAGTTATATCTAATCCGTATAAACCATTTAATCCAAGGCGCTGGATCTGGTTTTTAGCATATGCGCTGTATTACTTCTTTATAGCTGAGGTTAAAGCTCATATAGATGTTATTAAAAGAATTCTAGATCCTCGTATGCCGATGAATCCAGGTATAGTTAAGATTCCTATAAATGTTAATAGCGATTACGCTATAACAGCTGTAGCTAATTCTATAACCAATACCCCTGGTACTGTAGTTGTTGAGATAGATGAGAAGAACAAGTACTTCTATGTCCATTGGATCAATGTTAAAGCTATAGATATGGAGAAAGCATATATGGAGATATCACATTCTTTTGAAAAATTTTCATCTAAGGTGTTTGATTAAAGGTGGGGTTGCACATGTATGTTCCAAATATTGTATATGGGCTTATACCTCCAATGCTTATAGCATTTTCATTTATAACACCACTTTTATCACTTATAATTAAAAGCAAAAAATTCTTTGTATTCTATACATCGATATTAACATTATTAACATTTATTCTTTCACTATTTATAGTAATCGATGTATTTAGAGAAGGGGTTGTATTGTATCCCTTTGGTGGGTGGCCTCCTCCAATAGGCATATCATATATTATTGATAAACTCAATGCTTTCATGGCTTTAATTGTTGCTTTGGTATTTATGTTATCGATTATTGCAAGCACCACATATCTAAAACATTACCAAAAAGCTTCAACACTAGCTTATTTCTATACAATTGTATTAGCGATTTTTGCTGGTGCTATGGGATCTCTATATACAGGTGATGTATTTAACTTATTTGTTATGATGGAGGTTATGTGTATAGGGCTCTATACAGCTGTTGCCTTTCATAGAAGTAAAGCTGGAGCTGTTGAAGCAGCAATAAAATACTCCTTTGTAAGCATTATAGCGTTAATTTTATACTTCTTTGCAGCTGTTCTCTTCTATAGCGGTTTTCAAACGCTTAACATGGCAGATATCGCTTTAAAAGCAAGAGGTGGTGTAGAGGGGTTGTTAAGCAGTGGATTTTTCGGCAATTATCTCATTGACTTAATTCTTGGTTTAGCATTAACTATATGGGTCTTTACACTAGAATCAGCCTTGGTTCCAAATCATTTCTGGTTACCTGATGCCATATCTGAAGCACCTACACCAATATCAGCAATATTTCCAGCAGCTGAATCAGTTGCGATATATGTTATTATTAGATATATGTTTACAATATTTGGAGCTGATTCTATAATTGCTAAAGGACATATTAGAGAGGTAATGTTGTTAATCCTCCTTATACTTGGTGTTGTAGCGTCTATTGTTGGAGGTATAATGATGGCTATTCAAAGAGATGTTAAGAGGTTGTTAGGATATAGTTCAATAAGTCATATAGGCTTTATATATATAGCTATAGGCTTAGCATCATCGACAAATGTTATGCAACAAGCACTTACAGCATCGATATTCCACATGATAAACTATGTTATATCAAGTTCACTACTATTTTTATCGGTAATTGCTATGGAGAAATCTATAAATAGTAGAAACATAGATGATCTAGCTGGTATAGGTAGAATTCTACCGCTAACTGGGTTTAGTATTGCTATAGGTGTACTTAATTTAATAGGAATTCCACCGCTTGGAGGATTCTATAGCAAGTTTATGCTTTATCAAGTGGCTTTAGAAGCCTCGCAACCAGTGGTGGCTATAGCTATTGTAGTTGCAACTGCTATAACATTGATGGGATATATGAAGCTTCTATATATAGTCTTTGGAAAGACCACAACTAGAGAGAAGTTGAAAGAACCATTAACAGTTTCTATACCAGTTGTCTTGCTTGCGTTAATATGTATAGCACTTGGTTTAACATTAACAATAGGGTTTATGGATATATTAAAGGAGCTCGCAATAGCTGCTTATAATTATGGTCCATATACCAAAGTTTTTTATGACTATATGAAAATGTTATTCCCAAGATAAAGGGTGGTTAAATGTGAATATAATGGTATTTGACCCATTTACAGCAACAATACTACTAACTAGTGCTATGGCATTATTAGCGTCAATTGTATATATATTAGTCTTATCTATTAGAAGAGCTAGAGTAACTCAAATAGGTGAGGAAATGTATATAGGAGGAGAAAGTGAGGATATATTATCATTAAAAGTTCCAAGTATATTAGCTCTTTATTGGGGAATTATAAGAAGATCATGGAAAGAAGCTTTTGATATACTTAGAGATGTAATCCATAGTGGAATATTAAATGAATGGTATGGATATATGAGTATATGGCTAAGCTTTTTATTACTGCTTTCAATTATAGCTATAGCTATCTATATGTATATACGCTAAAGAGGGGAGGTGGATAAAATGGATCTAACCCTAATGCTTATCTCAATATTTGTATTCCCAGGCTTAATATTCATAGCTTCGTTAGCATTGTTTAGTGAATGGTTTTTTAGAAAATTAGCAGCCAGAATGCAGAATAGAATGGGGCCTTCATATACTGGACCTATAGGGGTTCTTCAACCATTTGCAGATCTTATAAAACTTCTCATAGCTAAAGAAGTGAAGAAACAACGTTATTCAGCTACAGCTATAGCTGAGATAGGACTTATCATATCATTGTCATCTATAATAGTTTCTCTTCTTCTACTCCCAATATCGCCAATAAGATTAACAGCTCCATATGATATAGTGATATTTATATATTTCTATGCGGTTTGGCATGTTATAGGACTGCTCATAGCTGTACTAGCATATCCAAATCCATTTACAGTTGCTGGACTATCAAGACTTATAGCAATAACAGTTGTTGTAGAACCAACAATATTTGCAGCTCTCTTGATACCCACAATACTTACTTCAAATATGGGTTGCACACCTCCATATTCCATAATATGTGCATCAACATATTCATGGAAATTATGGTTAGAATCACCATTATCTTTCATAGCTATGGCTCTAGGTCTAGTATCAATGCTTATAGCATCTCAAGCTAAATTAGGTTTAAAACCATTTGACATTCCTGAAGCTGAGCAAGAGCTTATAGCAGGACATATAACGGAGTATTCAGGAAGTCTTTTAGCACTCTATAACTTATCACATGATATAAAATTAGCCTTTACAGCCATTATAATAACATATATATTTCTGGGTGGACCTTACCCATATAGACATCTAAGTATAGCTGGATTAGCGCTACTTATACTAAAATATATAGTATCATTAACTGTATTGACAATTATTAGAGCATCTTTTGGAAGGCTTCGCATTGATCAAGGGCTTAACATCATAATGAAATATGGTTTAGTGCCTTCTATCCTTGGTTTAATAGTTGTAATTATAAAAATGTTTTTACTATAGCAAAATAATAATGAGAATAATCCATGAATAATAATTTTTAAGTTATTGATGTGTTTTATTCACAATTTTAATAACATTTAATAATGATATAACCACAGTTGTTATTCTTCGGCTATGCAATTAGCTAATGAAGTAATGAGATTTTTAATAGATGGACTTAATTCTAACTCTATATCCATTTTCTCAACAACTATCCCAATTATTACAATTTCAAGATCCTTGGATTCTTCCATTAAAAATCTTAATAATAGAGGTAGAGGAAGGGAATGCGTTGAATACGGTATATATTCTTGGATTTCATCTATATCTATCTTTATAATTGAAGCAGGATTAATATTATTGGCTATAGCAGCATCAATCAATATTATTCTTTTTATTTTATTCTCAATTATTTCACCAATACAATTTTCAATACCATATTCACATAGAATTATCTTAAATTTAAAAGTATTTAAGTTGGTTAACATTCTACATAACTCTAAAGCAGCTCTATCATCACCTCTAAGATCGCTTCCTATACATACTAAGGCAAATCCTTTTAATAGCTTCTCTTTTAATTCATTACATACTTCATTTACTGTATATATCTTCATAAGCATCCCCAAATCTGATTATATTCAATATTTTATTGATTAATATATTGAGATAAGATATAGAGTATTTTAATAATGCTTTAAAATCTCCAATAATTTTTTCAATGTCATTTATAAATGGTATATATCCCAAGTTGTCAATGTTGTATATCCTAGACATATCCTGTATATAGTCATCATTATTACACATATTACATATTATACCCAAAGGTGTGATCTCTTTTCTAATTAAATGTAATATTCGTTTTATTGAAACAAGGGATAGGGTGCTTTGGTTTGTAACTAGTAAAGGTCTAAGTATATATGGATTAATGTTATATATGAGAAAGAGCAGTTCTAGGACTTCATCTGAGAAACCTGGAGGGGTATCAATTATAAGAACTATGCTATTCCAGTTCACAATTGCAAGCAGTTCTCTTATTACATTAACTATGTCTTTTCCACGAAGAGGTAGAGCTCTATCTTCTGTAAAGAATGATGGGCTTATAAACTCAAGGTTTTCAGTTAACTTTAAAGGTTTTATTCCATTTACCTCCTCTAACTCAATACTTTTTACATCAACACCTAATATGATATGAAGAGCAGGGTTTGTGATATCAAGGTCAAGTAATCCTGTTGCAATACCTTTATCTGATAAACCAAGAGACAACATTGAAGATATTGTTGACTTGCCAACACCACCTTTAGGACTAATAACAGGTATTACAAGCTTTAATGTTGATAGTCGTGAAGATATTGCAAACATTCTATAGTCTTGATACATAGCCTATTCACTAGAATAGATCTTTATTTGAAGACCTCTACCTTTAGTAATTTCAAAATCATGAGAACCGCAATTAGGACATGAAATAAAGCTATGAATAACCTCTGGTATAAAATGGATCATCTCAAGTGTATCACTTGATATGGTATCCGCTTTTAGGCTCCAGGTAAAGTTACATCTATTGCATTTAAACTCAACTCCTTCTTTTACTAGCTTATATTCCTTTACTTCAATATTCTTTTCATTTTTAAGGATATTAAGAAGTTCATTGAATGCATATAGAAAAATTTCTTCATCTATCTGCTGCAGCTCTCCCATGATAATTTCAACATAGCCTATAGTATTTCTTCTCATCTCCAATGCTCTGTACTCTATCGCTTTAATAACAGCATCTGCTAATGCCCACTCATGCATTTACATCCCTTTAAAATAGATATAAATACAGAATATAAGGTTATCTAATTTAACTTTAACTAAGTATCATAACCCTATATTACTATAGCCACAGATAGATGGTAGGAGGTTAAGCTCTCATATAGGTTTATATAGTTGATGTGATTCATTGCCTCATCTCGTTTCCCCTGTACCCCGCTCGGGCTTCATAGGGCTTAGAGGCGTTTAGGTTACCCAGAGACCCCACATCTCAAGGTCTTCACCTATTCCTGGATACTCCGGCTTATAAATATTCTTATAGTTTATAGATATTCTACATAGCAGAAGAATAAGATTATTTATATAGACAATTGTAAACCAATATAAAACCAAAATAGTTGCGTAGGTTCTAAAGAGATTCTTAGCCTTTATGGTGAGGAGGAAGTTAGTGGGGATGATGCTTAGTAGAAAACTAGGTTTGATAGAAATCTTTCCTTAAATCTTGGAATTTATTCAACTTTGAAGTCCTAAAATTAAAAGGCATATATCTGGAGCTGTTTATAAGCATTTAATGTTTCTAGGCTATAGCTTCTGTAATTATATTTACTAAGTTATTTATATAATTAATTGCATTGAATATTTTATCTATGTAGATATTTGTTTCAATAGCTATAGAAAGCTCTATTTCCTCTGATGCAAGTATAGCAATTGTTATGTCATATTTACGCAGGTCATAGCCTATGATACTCCCCTTAATAACAACTATTGGAAAACCTTCTACATTTTTACTTTCGGTTTTATCTAATACTATGCTTAAAGTGAAAAGTTTTTGAATAATGTCTTCTATATTTATTTGATCAACTTTAAGTGTTGTATGTATACCTAGTTTTATATTCTCATCAACTATGCTTTTCTTAAAGAGGATTTTATTTAATTGAAGCAGTACATTATTTAGGAAGTTTTTTGCATCTTTTAAAAGATCATCGCTGACCTCCAAAGCTATGCCTATTACGCTATTGCTTGTAGGACTTATAAATAATTTCACCTCAAAGTTTTTACCGACAATAACAACTCTGTTGCAAGATGGACGTTCTATAGCCATAGATATAGCATTGTTTTTAAATAATGAATATATATCATAACAAATTTCATCTATATATGAACTATTTATAGAAGCTTTTATCGAGATATATATTGTTTTTAATAAATTAGAAGCTCTATGGCTGTTATTAATGACTATCTACCCCATTTGAAACCCTCATTTGAATAGATCTAAAGTGTGAGAATATATTTGTTACGCTAATCTTCAATATAGCTGCGTCTGATATTGCTACACCTATAGAAGGAATTCCATATATAACATATCCTTGTGGTATAATGGTAAGTGATGCCAATGCCAATAAATCTTCCTCGCCATTAACTATTATAAGGGATCTAAGGCCTTCTCTAAAGCATTTATCTATTGCCTCTAAACACTGTTTAGATATATAGCCTTGAGGATTTGTACATATCTCTACATATTCGAATGACTTTTTAACTTCTTTAGAATTTATCTCTAAATATCTTAGTGTTTTACCATCAACTATACACATTCTAGGTACTCCAATGTATTTTATAAATGTTTCACAAACATAATCGCCTACAACAATTGTATTATACAGCTCTGTATAGTGTGTTAAACGTAAAATAAATGCTATAGCTTCTCGTGGACCTATTAAAATTGTTGTTCCATGGTGGAGATATATATGTGGTTTTGATAATACTTGCCGAAAAACAAGAGGCATCTCATATACGGTTATATACATATAAATACCATTGAATTATATGTTGACAGCGACATATATCTCGTTTTCCTCTATAATCCAATGCCTTGCTTTCTCTGGTATATGGTCTATAACTGTCAACTCTTTAGTACGAGTTTCTCTTTCTATGAATTGTTTATGTATCTCTATAGCTTTATTTAATGTTTTAGAAGGTGTAAATATTATGATTGAGTTGATTATATGGTCAACTGGTAGGTTAAGCTCTTTTCTAAGCATTTGTATTCTTCTTATAAGATCTCTAGCAAGTCCTTCTAACATTACTTCTTCATCTATTGATAGATCTAAATATACTTCAACAGGATCATCTATAATTTTAACCATATTGTCTATAGAGATTTCTTTATCTACTATAACAACATCTTTAATATTACTGTATATTTGAACAACATTTTTTGCTTTATTAAATACATTGAATTCTGAAGGGTTCTTTAACTTGATTATAGCTTTCTTTAAAGGCCATCTTCTCTTTATGTTGTTTTTAGCTCTTATACTTAGAATCTCTTCTGATATATCAAATAGGATTCTTACCACCCTCCAGAATTCTTCGTTTAAAAGATTTTCTGGTATATATGGCCATTGCTCAAGATGTATACTCTTCTTTATTATTGATTGAGGCGAGTACTTCTTAACAAAATACTGATATAGATACTCAGTGATGAAGGGGGCAAAAGGTGCTAGCAATTTAATGACTGATGATAATGATATATATAATGTTGTATAAGCAGCTCGTTTTTCAATAGCTTCTTCTTCAAGCCATACACGGGGTCTTATAACGGTTATATATCTATGGCTTAGCATCTCTACTATAAAGTTAAATATATCTCTTACAGCTCTATGAAGTTCGTTTACTTCAATTGCTTGGCTAACATTTTTTATAAGGTTATTCAACTCATATATTAACCAATAGTCTATAGGTTGAAGATATTCTAAGTCTCTATTAATAGATAAAGCACTCCATTTATCAAGCTCCATATAGGTATCAGCAAAGTTTATAGAATTCCATAGAATATCGAGCACACTCTTTACCTCTCTAACCTCATCTGGGTCAAAGTTTATATTATCCCATGGAGCAGCCTTGGACACTAAATAAAGTCTTAACACATCAGCTCCATTTCTCTCCATAAAGTCATAAGCCCATATAACGTTGCCTCTACTCTTACTCATTTTCTTACCATACTTATCTAAGACATGACCTTGGCAAAGCACAGCTTTATATGGTGTAGAGCTATAAAGAGCTGTAGATGTGAAGAGCAATGTATAGAACCATCCACGTGTTTGATCTATAGCCTCTGTAATCCAGTCATAGGGAAAGAGCTGTTTCATTTTTCCAATAAGGTCTAATTGGTTAAGAGAAGCTGTGTGGGCCATGCCACTATCAAGCCATACATCTACCACATAGGGCTCTCTAACCATATCATCTCCACATCTAGGGCATCTAAAAACTATAGAGTCTATCCATGGTCTATGTATATCATGTATTAAAGCACCGCTATATTTATGAAGCTCATCTATGCTTCCAATAGCTACTCTATAACCACATTTCTTACATGTCCATATCGGTAGTGGTGTGCCCCAGTACCTCTCTCTAGATATACACCAATCACGTGCATTCTTAATCCAGTCTTCAAATCTCTTACCAGCCCAATCTGGGTACCATGTCACTCTCCGGTTTTCTGTAATCATCGAATCTTTTATAGGGTCTATACGTATAAACCACTGTTTATCAGCATAGAACATCAACGGAGTTTCACAGCGCCAGCAATGAGGATATTCATGTTCAATTTCATCTATATGCACAACAAGATTCTTTTGCTTTAAATCGTTGATAACCTCATTATTTACATCTTTAAACCATTTACCAGAATATTTCCCAGCCTCGCTATTAAATATGCCATTCTTTTGTATACATTTAAAGAGCTTAACACCATATTTCTTACATAGCTCAAAGTCTTCAGGGCCATGGGCAGGTGCTATATGTACTATACCGGTTCCCTCATCCATGCTAACCCATTCAGCTATAAGAATGCGATGATTTATAGGCTCATGGTTTCTATGTTCCGGTACCTCGTCATCTAGTGGATGAAGATATTTTCTATTAAATAGCGAAGAACCAGGAAAAGCCTCTATAACCTCAAACTCTTTTATTTTAGCCTCATTTACAAAGCTTTGCAATCTTTTCTCTGCAACAATCCAATACTCATCCCCTACTTTCACCTTTATATATCTTTCATTAGGATGCACAGCTAAGGCCTCGTTAGAGATTATAGTCCATGGAGTGGTGGTCCATGCAATTAGATATGTGTTTGCCTCGTCTATCAACGGCACCTTGAAATAGAGGCTAGGATCCTTAATGGTTTTATATCCCAATGCAACCTCATGTGAACTTAAAGCCGTTTCACATCTTGGGCATACAGGCACCACCCTTAAATCCTCATATAGATAGTTTCTTTCCCACATAGCTTTAAGGAAACTCCATACAGATTCAATATACTTTATATTTCTTGTTTCATAAGCATTATCATAGTCTAGCCAAAGCCCTAACCTTTCACTTGCTTCTCTCCAGTGTTTAATGTAGTAATCAACAAGCTTTTGGCATTCTCTAATAAATTTATCGATACCATAATTCTCAATATCTTTCTTACTCTTAAACTTTAACATCTTCTCAACTTCTAATTCAACGGGAAGTCCCTGAGTATCCCATCCACCTTGATCCCATACACAAAATCCTTTCATCCTCATATATCTCAGCATTATATCTTTAAATGTTCTTCCTCTTGCATGGCCAACATGCATAAATCCATTTGCAGTTGGGGGGCCTTCTAAGAATCTGAATAAAGGCCTTTCATCACTACAATTATTCTTTTTAACCTCTTCATATATCTTATTTTCTTTCCAAAATTCAAGTATATGACTCTCTACCGCTTTAGGGGAATATCTACCTTTAATTGATAACGCTAAAGATAATGTTATCACCCCAGCTATATGATACAAATTTTTGATCGGGTTTTTAAAATTTAGAACATTTCTCTATATACTAGCATATCTTTGAACCAGGTCTTGCTTCACCAGCAACTGTTAGCACAACTGGTTTTTCTGAATCACATGTAGCTAGAATCATACCTTGGCTTTCATAACCCATAAACTTCTTAGGTTTTAGATTAGCCACCACTATTACATATCTACCTAAAAAGTCTTGTGGATTATACCACTCTGCTAAGCCCGCTATAATCTGACGTGTCTCGCTACCGAGATCAACAACTAACCTCAGCAATTTTTTTGAGCCAGGGATTCTCTCCGCTTCTTTAACAAGACCCACTCTAAGATCAATTTTATAGAATTCATTGATATCAATAAGTTGTGAAGATGAACACATTTCTAATCACACTTTTAACACATATTAAATCTACAGTAGTAGATCTAGATAAAAATTTTATTTGCTGGCATTTAATGGTGTAGCAGGTAAGAAGCTAATGCGGTAAATAATGGTAAAGTTAAATTATCTTCAGGGCTAAATAACTCTACTGTAACTGCTACTAAAGCTATAGATATAGCATTTACAATATTATTATTTATTAGAAGGCATACCAATGTATACACAATAAATGCTGTAGTTATTGAGGGTAGGGTATGTTTAAAGATTTTTTTCGAGTTTCTTGTTAAAAGTGTAGTTATAGCTGTTATAGGATCTATAATAGCCAATGCTAATATACCATATAGCGTAGATAGAGCACCGAATAAGATATATGCTAATGTTATAGAGACAATGCCAAAGGTTATGCTTATATAGCCATACCTTTTCTCATATTCTCTTTCAATACCAGCTATAAACTCTGTAAATCTTTCCTCATGCTTATTAAAAGCATTATCGATATCTCTAAGAAACTCAGCTAGGTTTTCAATTTTAATATTTTCATTAATATAATCTATAATTCTTTTTCGAAACTCTCTAACAATCTTCAACGAAGCTGCATATATGCTTGGCACTCTAATTTGTAGGCTATTTATAAAAGCACTTATAAATGTGAGAAGGGTATATGTAAGTAGTGTAGCATCGTAAGGAAACTCTATACCTTGGAAGAGCTGTCGATAGTGTGGTGTTAGAGGTATAGCTAAAAGTGAAACAAGCGATAAATGCACGACTTTTCTAAGTATCTCACCTTTATAGCTTTTAAGCATATACATATTAAACCACCTTATACTCTAAAATCCAAATATTTTATTTCAAATATTAGTTTCAGTTATTTCAAACTCTATATATTCATAACCACCACTTCTCATACCTTTAAAACCATATATTGCAATAATATTATTGCCAACAACATCCCATGTCTCACCCCCTGATCCCATATCAACCCGCAGTATTTTTGTATTTGGTGGAAAAACCCAGTATGCAACATAATCATATTCTATAGTTTCAGATTCATATCTATTTTCATAGACATTAACACCTTTTCTTAAAGGTGCTTTAAATCTAATGGTAAATATAATGTATGGTCTCTTCTTCGAGTTTCTAAAACCTATATCAATCATAACAACTTTTGGTGAAACATGTGTATTGTTTATCTTTACCTCTTCTTCATCGAGGAATTGCTGCATGTTTATCCAAAGCTTTGATACCTCCTCCTCAAATAGCTTCTTATCGCGTCTTATTGTATTGTAATATTCAAGTGGGTCTATATAGTCAAATACTAGGTAGTAAGATACATAGTTTAGTCCAACAAAGAAAAAGCCTTGAGCATATATTGGTTTAACGCTTTTACTAGCTTCTTCAAGACTTTTATGCTGAATATTCATGGTCTTTCCAATAATGCTACCATTCTATATCGGCTTAAAACTTATTATGAGATAATCACATTGTGAAGAAGCTAGAGATGTCAATGAATTCTTTAGCATCTTTTCTGTTTCTATTTTCACTGTATTTTGAACTATTTCTATAGCTTGCCATTATAAGCGCTTTTATCTTCTCTAAAATCTCATTGTGGTGCTCTCTTGTTTTTCTACGCCAAGCCTCATAGTTATTGAATATTAGTGGTGTTATTACATGCTCTACATAAACATCTGAAATAGGGCAGTTATATATACAGAATTTACAGCCTATACATTTTGATTTACTTGTAACTATAGGTCTATTCAAACCTTTTTCATCTTTAACAACTCTAAGTGTGCCGCTTACACAATTAGCTTCACATGATCTACAACCTGTGCATAGAAGCCATCTAAAGTAGAGCTTTAGAATGTCAACAAGCTTTTCTATATCGTTTTCATTTTGATATCTAAATAAGATTCTATTATTGTTTATATGTATAGAGCATAAGTTCCAAGAAATATTTGCGATACCTTTTTGAATGTCTAGAAAATGTTCCTTGGGATGAACAATACTTATCTGGTTGGCTAAAAAACTTAGCTCTATAGGTTTTTCAAATATTATCTCTATCTCTAGATCTCTCTGGATAATATCTATAATTTTTATAGGTAGCATCTTAACAAAGGTTTCTTTCCAATTATCAATTTTATCTACAATATGAAGTCTCTTAGCAATTGATGTTCTATATCTTGCAGGTGCATTCCATCGCCATAATCCATAGTCTATCCATTCCCTTGGCTTATTTAATCTATCTGCCCAATAAATTAAAATGCTTTGCCATTTTTCCCATAGATCTGGATGAGTCTTAGATACAAGCTCTAGCTCTGCCAATGTTGAAGCAGGGCACATAAAACATCCTATTCTTTCAAATCCTTCAAAATAAAGAGGATTGGGTGAAAGTCTATGTCTGTATATATATAGCCACACCTCTAGCTGCGACCATTCATTTATAGGCGATATATTAAGTAGCTGAGGTGCCCAGCGAAGTCTCCAGATTCTAGGGCTACGAGCTCTATCTATCGATTCATAAGCTCTCTGTCCAACAATATTTAATGCTCCAGAAGGCCATAGCCTAATAACAGTTCTATGTAGTGGGGCAAGCTTGCATGTTTTACAACACCATCTATAATCTCTTCCAGGAATGCCAAGGTTGTATACAGATTTCCAGAAGATGTCATTGGCTGAAGCCTCTACAAGCTCTAGTCCATATCTTTCAACTGTTCTATATATAGTTTCTAGAGTTTCTGGTAGCTCTATTCCTGTATTATTAAACAATATTTTAGGTTCTAGTCCAAGGGATATAGCTAGGTGAAGTGAGACGAGGCTATCTTTACCACCACTAAACGATGCTATTACCTGTCTCGATGTTTTTTCATTTAGTATTGAGATGAATTTCTTTGCTCTAGATTCAATAATATTCATATAATCTTCATGGGCCTTCAATACATCCTCTATAGATGATTTTCTACTAGGTTCGTTTTCTCTATAACCTGCTTTGTTTTTATCATCCCACCAACTATATACAACAATTTTGCCTTTTCCAATAGAGTATCCCAGCCCTGCTATCTCACCTGATCTCCTTACCAATAAGACTTGTTTATATGCTTCAACATCTCTATCAATTCTAATTACATCCATAGGTAAACATCTTCTTTTATCTATAACAGCTTTTTCAATAATATCAGAATCTATAGAGAGTATCCTCTCAGCTCCTGCTTTAGATACACGAAAACGCCATTTTCTAAGAAATGGATCAAAGTAAAATCTACCTATTTGAATACCATCTACATAAACCTCTTTCATTTCATCAAAGTATGGAGCTTTATTTAATAGAATAACAGATTTTCCAATAAGTTTATTAAAACCTTTATCAGTGTTAAACTCATAGATATAGCCCATATAAATTGTCTGAACATCTCTCTCAAAAGCAAGTCTTGCATCACCAGGATCTGAAAGAGATATTCTTCTACAATATGAACCACATATAGGGCATATAGGTTGTAGAAGAGGTATGTTGCAGTTTAAACACCAATACACCTTCTTTATCTTAGGCCAAACAATTCTCCTAGGCAATACATACACCTGCTATGTCAAAACCCTCCACTATTATATGTTCAAATAAGATATAACGTTGAAAATTTAATAAGATTTACTATTTTAATGAGCATCAGTATGAAACATCATCATAATATAAACCACATAAATTATACAAAACACATAACATTAACACCACGC
>Ga0185307_1000083_pt1 | contig 65784 bp, 65 predicted proteins | sample LHCtaG_FD_128010 | JGI IMG/M metagenome (GOLD analysis project Ga0185307, IMG submission 128010) | Hot spring microbial communities from Little Hot Creek, USA to study Microbial Dark Matter (Phase II) - LHC4sed_matched (SPADES... | ecosystem: Environmental > Aquatic > Thermal springs > Hot... | reverse complement strand
GCAAAATATCTCTTTTAATATTCGGATGGGTGAAGAAAGGGGTGGACTTGTCTGTTCTGGTGGTGTCTGTCGTTATGAGGCGCCTTTTAGCGGAATAAAAACTTTATTACAAATAAGGTTTTAATGAGGAGATATCTTTTTTTAATTCCTTTAATTATCGGCATTATTTTTTTAATAATCGCTTTTAAATTAGAACAGATAAAAGAGGTTTTTAATACCGGAATTTTACTTTGCCTTTCTTGTATGGGCTTAGGATGAGACCTTTTCGAATTTCCCAGATAATTTTTACCATTTTGATTAATAGTTATATTTTAGTATTTTTTGAAAAAACTTTGATTTATACTGGTTATCTCAAAAGGTTTTTGGTACCGATTTTAAATTGCTGGTCAGCACCAACTACCTGGTTTTCTTGTCCCCTTGGTGCCTATCAACATTTTATTATAGTTAAAGATTTTCCCTTTTATGTTTTAGGCTTCTTTCTCTTATTTGGAGCAATAATTGGCAGGATGGCTTGCGGTTGGTTATGTCCTTTTGGACTTTTTCAAGATTTGATTTTTAAAATAAGTAAAAAAAAATTATCTTTGCCAAAAATAACTCCCCTTTTTACTTTAATTTTCTTTCTTTTATTTTACTTTCTTATCTGGCTAAAATTTAATCAGTTGTTATTAGTTTTTAAAATTCTTATTGTTTTTATGGGAATAATTATTGGTTTTCTTTTTGATCTCTTTTTGAAAATCAGAATAAAAAATTTTGACCTCACTTCTTTAAAATACTTTTTTCTTTTATTTTTGGCAACCTTTGTTGTCTTTTTTACCAATGAGCCTTGGTTCTGTAAACTTTGTCCCCAAGGAACTTTGGAAGCTGGTATTCCTTTGGTTTTATATGACCCCGAAAATAGTTTGAAAAGTATGGTTGGTCTATTTTTCTATTTAAAAATTTTAATATTATTTTCAATCTTTATTTTGACAGTTTATATAAAAAGAATTTTCTGCCGTATTATCTGCCCAATTGGCGCGATTTATTCAATTTTTAATAAATTAAGTCTTTTTCGCTTAGAAATAGATAAAGAAAAATGTACCCAATGTAATATTTGTAATAAAGTCTGTCCTACTGATATAAATGTCTATGAAAATCCCAATCAAACCGATTGTATCCGCTGTTTGGAATGTTATTTTCGGTGCCCTTCCAAATCAATAAAAATCAAGATTCGGTAATTTGATTTTTAAAAGATTTTTTATTAAAATTAAAAACTATGAAATTGTTTGAATATCAAGCAAAAGAGATATTCAGAAGATTTAATATTTTAACTCCAAAAGAAAAATTGGCAAATAATGAAGAAGAATTGGTAAATTTTGCTAAAGAGATTGGTTTCCCTTGCGTTCTTAAAGCCCAAGTATTGGTTGGTGGTCGGGGAAAAGCCGGAGGGATTAAAAAGGCAAATAATGAAGAAGAAGCTAAAAAGATTGGTAAGGAACTTTTTTCTTTAAAAATCAAAGATTTTCCGGTAGAAAAGGTTTTGGTAAGCAATTTTGTTGAGATAAAAAAAGAACTGTATCTTTCGGTAACTATTGACCGGAAAGAAAAGACACCAATAGTTATCGCTTCTTTTGAAGGAGGGATTGAGATTGAAGAGTTGGCAAAAGAAAAACCAGAAAGTATTTTAAAAATAAATATTGACCCTCTGTTAGGTTTAAAAAATTATCAGGCAAGAAACCTTTGTTATAATCTTTTTGGTGATTTATCACTGGCGAATCAGTTTAATGAACTTTTACAAAAATTGACAACCATATTTTTTATTTATGAATCCTCTTTGGTGGAAATTAACCCTTTGGCTTTAACCAAGGACAATAATTTTTGTGCGATTGATGCTAAAATAATAATTGATGATAATGCCCTTTTTCGCCATCCAGAATTAAAAATTTGGGAAAATCAAGAAAAAAGAGAACCTATTGAACAAGCAGCTAAACAATTAGGTTTTTCTTATATCAAATTATCTGGTAAAGTTGGCTGTATTGTTAATGGTGCTGGTTTAGCAATGGCAACAATGGATTTGATTAAAAAATATGGAGAAAACCCAGCTAATTTTTTAGATATCGGTGGTTCTACCAATAAAGAAAGAATAGAAAAAGCTTTAAGGTTATTAATTCAAGATAAAGAGATAAAAGTAATTTTGATAAATATTTTTGGCGGAATAACCCGTTGCGATGATGTGGCTGCTGGTGTCTTATCAGTAATTAAAGAAACTGATATTCCCATTGTTGCCCGCTTGATAGGAACAAATCAAGATAAAGCCTATGAGATTTTAAAAGATACCAAGGTAATTTTAATTGATAATATGAAAGAAGCCATTAAAAAGGCAGTGGAAATTGCGGTAAAATCATGAGTATTTTAATTAATAAAGATACTAAGGTTTTGGTTCAAGGAATAACCGGTCGGGATGGTCAATTTCATACGCAAAGAATGATAAGTTTTGGTACTAAAATACTGGCTGGAGTAACACCCGGAAAGGGAGGACAAAAAATTGAATTTGCTGGTAATGTAACAATACCGGTATTTAATTCTATCTCCGAAGCCAAGAAATATTTTGAATTTGATGCTTCGGTTATTTTTGTTCCCGCGGCTTTTGCTACCGATGCGATTTATGAAGCAATTGATGAAGAAATTCCTTTGATTGTGGTAATAACCGAAGGTATCCCGGTTCATGATATGTTAAAAATAAATGCTTATCTGAAAGATAAAAAAACAAAATTACTTGGTCCTAATTGTCCCGGAATTTTGGTGCCGGAGGAAGCGAAGATTGGTATTATCCCCCACGAATATTTCAAAAGGGGAGTAATTGGAGTAGTCTCCCGAAGCGGAACTTTAACTTACGAGATTTCTTATCATATTTCCCAAACAAAATACGGACTATCAACAATTGTTGGAATCGGCGGTGATCCCATTAAAGGTATGGATTTTATTGACATTCTTAAACTTTTTAACAAGGATGAAGAGACAAAGGGTATTGTTATTATTGGTGAGATTGGTGGTATGGATGAAGAAGAAGCTGCAAAATTTGTGAAAAAAAATGTTAAAAAACCAGTATTTGGTTTTATTGCCGGAAAAACCGCTCCCCCAGAAAAAAGAATGGGACACGCGGGCGCTATTATTGAACAAGGAAAAGGAACTGCCCAAAGTAAAATTGAAGCCTTTTTCAGCGCTGGTATTGAAGTTTTTGAAGAACCCCAAGAAATAATTGAGTTATTAGAAAAAATAAATATATGAAAAAATTTTTAAAAGAAGAGCCAAAAGTTTATCAAGGTAAAAATAATATAAAAATAGAAGTAATAAAATATTTTTGCAAAGGCTGTGGTATCTGTATCCATTTTTGCCCAAAAAAGGTTTTAGATTTTGATAGTGATTTTAAAGTATTTGCTAAATATCCTGAAGAATGTATCGCTTGTTACCGCTGCGAACTTATGTGTCCTGATTTTGCAATTTTTATTGAGAAAGAAAATAATAAGTGATGCGGGAATTATTATCCGGCAACGAAGCAGTTGCTATCGGAGCGATTAAAGCCGGAGTAAGATTTTTTGCGGGATACCCAATCACTCCCTCTACGGAAATTGCTGAATATATGGCAAGGGAATTGCCCAAAATTGGTGGTATTTTTATCCAAATGGAAGACGAGATTGCTTCTATCAATGCGGTAATCGGTGCTGCTGCCAGCGGAATGAAAGCAATGACTGCGACTTCTGGACCAGGATTTTCTTTAATGCAAGAAGGGATTGGTTATGCCTGTATGGCGGAAATACCTTGTCTTATTGTGAATGTTCAACGGGGTGGCCCAGCGACTGGTTTGCCAACAAAACCAGCACAAGCAGATGTGATGCAGACTCGCTGGGGAACACATGGCGATCATCCAATAGTAGTTTTTTATCCTTATAGTGTTTTAGAAAGCTTTCTTCTTACAGTCAAAGCAATAAATATTGCTTATTTTTTAAGAATACCGGTAATTTTATTAACCGACGAAATTATTGCCCATATGCGAGAAATAGTTGAATTACCTGAAGTAGTAGAGATTTATCAACCAAAAAAAAAGAAAAAAGGAGGGGAAGAATTTCTTCTTTATAGCGACGAAACAAATTACGATGCGGAAGTGGCTTATTTTGGTGAAGGCTATAGAATTCATATTTCTGGTCTTACCCATCGGGAAGACGGTTTTCCCACTAACGAACCAGCAATAATAAAATGGAAATTGGACAGACTAAAAAGGAAGATTGAAGATAATAAAGAAAAACTTTGGGATTTGGAATATCAAGATATTGGTGCCGAAGTCTGCCTTATCTCTTATGGAGTTTCCGCGCGTGTCGCCTTAGAAGCTAAACATATTTATGAGAAAAAAGAAAAAAAGGCTTTAGGTTATATTCGGCTGAAAACTCTTTGGCCTTTTCCTGATCAACCATTGAAATCTTTACTAAAAAGTGCCAAAAAAATTATTGTGATAGAAATGAACCAAGGACAGTTAATTAATGAAATTGAAAGAACAATAAGCCCCTCTCTGGAAATAGTGGGGGTTCAAAGATATGATGGCGAGATAATTACTCCCGAAGAAATTTTAGCGGCCATATGAAAGAAGAAATAAAAAATTTTTTAAGATTAGATGACCGCTTCCCCCATATTCTTTGTCCCGGTTGCGGAATCGGCACAATTGCTAATATTTTAATCAGAAGTTTTAATGAACTTAATTGGGATAAAAATAATATCTGTTTAGTTTCCGGAATCGGCTGTTCCTCCCGCATACCTGGTTATATTGACTGTGATACTTTTCATACTCTTCATGGTCGAGCAATCCCGTGTGCGATTGGAGTAAAATTAGCCAAACCCCATTTAAAAGTTATCGTAATCGGCGGCGACGGCGATATTTTGGCAATTGGTTTAAGCCATTTTATTCATGCGGCAAGAAGAAATATTGATTTAACAGTTATTATTATCAACAATTATAATTATGGCATGACTGGTGGACAGGTTTCACCCACTACCCCGTTTAATAAATTTACTTATACTACTCCTTACGGTAATCCTGAAGAAGAATTTAATATCTATGAACTTTCTAAAAGTTCCGGGGCAGTTTTTTTTGGCCGGGCAACTACTTATCATGTGGCTGATTTAAAAAACATTTTAAAAAGAGCACTTTTGAAAAAAGGGTTTTCAGTTGTAGAGATAATTTCTCAATGTCCCACCCTTTATGGTCGTTTAAATCGGTTAGGTGACGCTTCCGAAATGTTAGAAGATTTTAAAAATCGGGCAATAAACATTAACCGCATAAAAAATCTAAATGAAGTACCCCCTGATAAAATTATCATTGGTATTTTGTTAGACCGAGAAAGAGAAGAGTATGGTGAAAAATACCAAAAATTAAAGGAGCGAATAAAATGAAAAAAGAGATTAGAATTGCGGGAAGCGGTGGCCAAGGAATTATATTTGCTGCCATAGTGTTAGCCGAAGCAGCAGGGGTCTATGAAAATAAGTATGTGTGCCAATCACAAAGCTACGGTCCGGAAGCGCGAGGAGGAGCTTCCAAAGCTGATATTATTATCAGTAACCAACCGATATATTTCCCAAAAACTCAAAAATTAGATGTCTTAGCCTGCTTGAGCAAAATGGCCCTTGATAAAAATACGCAAGATTTAAAAGAAGCCGGTATTCTTATTTTCGATTCTTTTTATTGTGGCAATTTTAAAAGAGAAGGATTAAAAATCTATGCTTTTCCTTTTTCCCTTATCGCCAAGGAAAAATTGGGAAGAGAATTGTACGCTAATATTATTCTTTTAGGAGCAATCTCTCGTTTTACTGAAATAGTGAATATTGAATCATTAAAAAAAGCACTTTCTAAACGAGCTCCTGCTCATTTGTCAGAAAGCAATCAAAAAGCTTTAATGCTGGGTTACGAGATTGATAAATTATGAATTTTCTTTTGATATTGCTTTCAACAATAATTGTTAGTTTAATTTCCTTTATTGGTATTTTCTTTTTACTCTTTAAAACTAATCTTTTTGAAAAGATAATTTATTATTTAGTTGCTTTTGCTGGTGGCGTACTTTTTGGGGCTGTTTTTTTTCACATTTTAATCGAAACTATGGAAAAACTTGTTTTCTTTAAAATTGCTTTCTTTTTGACCGCTGGCTTCCTTTTCTTCTTTTTCTTAGAAAGGCTTATCCGTTGGCGTCATTGCCATCTGCCCCGTTGTGAAATTCACCCAGTTGGTCCACTTAATCTTATTGGTGACTCATTACACAATTTTGTTGATGGTTTAATAATTGCTGCTGGTTATTTAACCTCTTTAAAAACTGGCCTGCTTTTTACTTTAGCAGTGATTTTTCACGAAATACCCCAAGAAATAGGCGATTTTGCGGTGCTTGTTTATAGTGGTTATAGCAAAAAAAAGGCATTATTATATAATTTTTTTAGTGCAGTTACGGCAATTGGTGGCGGAATTGGGGGTTATTTCTTTTTTGAAAAATTTGAAGGTTTTCTCCCCTCACTTTTAGCCTTTGCTGGTGGTAATTTTCTTTATATTGCTTCTTCGGACATTATTCCTGAACTTCATCGGGAAATTGATTTAAAAAAAAGTATCTATTCCTTAATAACTTTTATTTTTGGTATTCTTTTGATAATCCTTTTTACCCAAATCCCCTTTCACGAGTGAAGAATGAGTTATCAAATTTTTAACCAATTTTTAACCGGTCAATTTATTGTGAAGATAAAAGAAGATATTTTTTCCCTCCGGGTTTTTTCTAAAGAAGATTTAAAAGCCATTGCCTATTATCATGCCCGCCGTTATTTCTTAACTTTACCCCATTGGTTAGTTCGTTGCGGTTTAAATATTAAAAACCGAATTATTGATATTGGTATTTTTTATCAATCAGAACTAAAAGCTTTGGTTCAGTGTGAATTTGGTATTTCTCCTAACCAAACCGATTTTTTCCCTGAAGAGTGCTTCAACCAATCTTTAAAAAATTTGATTGAGGTGATAAATCTTTTAAATAAAGAAATTTACGGCTATATCCTTACAGTTTACGAAAGTTCAACTAAATATTTTTTACCTTTATTACCAGAAAAAGGGTTTTATCATTGGTTAACAATAAATATTAAGGAACTACCTGATCCCCAAAGATGGCGCCGAAATTATGAAGAATTAGTTAGTAAATTTGTTGACAAAATTTAATTTTTGGTTTATCTTTAATAAATGAAAAAAGTGGTGTTAGCTTTTGGTAGCAATTTAGGTAACCGGACTAAAAATATTAAAAAAGCTATTAGCCTTTTGAAAAAATTTGGTCTCCAATTGGAAAGATTATCTTCCTTTTACCTCACCAAACCTTCCGGGTTTCCCTTTCAACCTTCTTTTATCAATGCCGTAGGTATCTTTGCTACCCACTTTTCACCTTATCAACTTTTAACCTTAATAAAAAAGATTGAGAAGCAGTTTTATCGCTTAAGACTATTTAAAAATGCTCCCCGTTTTTTAGATATTGATATCCTTTTTTATAATTCGCAAATTATTGATAATAAAGATCTAAAAATTCCGCACCCAAGAATTTTAGAAAGAAATTTTATTTTGGTTCCTTTATTAGAAATCATCCCCGATTTTTATCATCCCCTAGCCCAAAAGAGGATAAAAGATTTGGTCAAAAATGTTAATCTTCAAGATGTCAAAATATGGAAAAAATTGAATACATAGCGATAGAAGGTGTTATGGGCGTCGGGAAAACTTCTTTAGCTACTAAGTTGGCTAACTATTGGCGAGCTACTTTGATATTAGAAAAAACAGAAAACCCCTTTTTGCCACTTTTTTACGAAAACCCCCGGTCTTACGCCTTCCAAACTCAGCTTTTTTTTCTCCTTACTCGCTACCAGCAACAAATAAAACTAAACCAACTTTCGCTATTTGAAAGTAAAAAAATTGTTAGCGATTATCTTTTTGAAAAAGATAAAATCTATGCTAGTGTGAACCTTTCGGAAAGTGAATATTATCTTTATGAACAAATTTTTCAACTTTTGGAGAAAAATTTAAATTTGAAACCCACAAAAATAATTTTTTTGCAGACCAACTTAGAAATCCTTTGGGAACGCCTTAAAAAAAGCGAACAAAAATACGAAAGAAATATTGAGTGGGAATATTTGGTAGCGATTAATAATTCTTATAACCAATTTTTCTTTCATTACCAGCGAGCACCAGTTTTAATTGTGAACACGGAAAACTATAATTATTTAGAAAACCGCAAGGCTTTTAAAAACTTGGTAATGGCTGTTGAAAATCTAAAGGAAGGAAGAAAATTTCTGGTGTGAGATGAAAGTTACAATTGATTTATTATTAAAAATGAAAGAAAAAGGCGAAAAGATTGTCGCCTTAACCGCTTATGATTATCTCACTGCAAAAATCTTAGATGAAATTGGTGTAGAAGTAATTCTCGTCGGTGATTCGGCAGCTAATGTGATTTTTGGCTTTGAAACTACTTTGCCTATAGATTTGGAAGCTATGTTGATTTTAACTTCAGCGGTTTCCCGGGGAGTAAAACGAGCATTAGTAGTTGGCGATATGCCTTTTTTATCTTACCAAATATCAAAAGAAGAAGCTTTAAAAAATGCTGGTTTATTTTTAAAAGCTGGTGCGGCAGCAGTAAAATTAGAAGGTGGTGAACCTGTTTTACCAATTGTGGAACATCTTGTTAAATTCGGCATACCGGTTATGGGACATTTGGGCCTAACGCCTCAATTTGTCCATCAATTAGGTGGTTATAAATTACAGGCAAAAACAAAGGAAGAACAAGAGAAACTATTGAAAGAAGCTCTTCTTTTGGAAAAGGCAGGTTGTTTCGCCCTGGTTTTAGAAAAAATACCCCTGGAAGTCGCCAAAATGGTTACCGAGAAATTAAAAATCCCAACAATTGGTATTGGTGCCGGTCCTTATTGTGATGGCCAAATTTTGGTCCTTCAGGATATGTTAGGTTTAAACGAAAAAAATTTTAAATTTGTTAAAAAATATGCCGATTTAGCTAATATTGTGAGAAAGGCAGTTAAAGAATATTATGAAGAAGTTAAAACAGGAAAATTTCCTGACGAGAAGCACAGTTTTAAAGCCGATGAGAGTTGTTAAAAAAATAAAAGAAATGCAAAAATTAGCTGATAAATACCGGGCACAAAAGAAAATTATTGGTTTTGTGCCCACTATGGGTTATTTACACGAAGGTCATTTAAGTCTAGTGAAAATTGCTCAAAAGAAAAGCGATGTTTGCGTTGTGAGTATTTTTGTCAATCCTTTACAATTCGGTCCACAAGAAGATTATCATATCTACCCCCGGGATTTTCAAAGGGATAAAAAGCTATTGAAAGATTTGGGGGTTGATGTCATCTTTTATCCGGAAGTAAAAGAAATGTATCCCGAAGAACAATTAACTTTTGTTCAGGTTAAAAGACTTTCCGAAGGCCTTTGTGGACGTTCCCGTCCGGGACATTTTGAAGGAGTAGCAACAGTGGTGGCTAAATTGTTTAATATTGTTAAACCCCATATTGCTGTTTTTGGTCAAAAGGATTATCAACAAGCAGTAATTATAAAAAAAATGATTAAAGACTTAAATTTTGATGTAAAAATCATAATTGCCCCCACGGTCAGAGAGAAAGACGGTCTTGCTTGTAGCTCCCGAAATATTTATCTCAGCGAAAAAGAAAGAAAAGAAGCAGCGGTACTTTACCAATCATTGTTGCTGGCTAAAAAAATGATCACAAATGGCGAACGAAATCCCGAAGAAATAATCAAGGAAATGAAAAAACTTATTACCACTAAAAGCTCCGGTAAGATTGATTATATTGAAATTGTGGATGCTGAGACTTTACAACCAATAAAAGAAATCAGAGGCAAAGTCTGTATCGCTTTAGCAGTATTTTTTAATAAAGCTCGGTTAATTGATAATATTTTGGTTCAATCAGGATAACCTTCAGGGAAATTTTTCTGCCATTCAAAAGTATCTCTAATAATTATTTTCAAATCGCCCTTTTTTCGTTGCCAGTTTAATTCTTTTTTTATTTTTTGTGAAGAAGCTACCAAAATGGGTACATCTCCTGGCCTTCTCCCGACAATTTCATAAGGAATTTCTTTGCCAATAACTTCGCAAGCGGTTTCAAAAACTTCTTTTACTGAATAGCCATTTTCACTACCTAAATTATAAACTTCGCTCTTTCCTTCTCTCAGGAGTTTTTTTAATGCTAAAATGTGGGCAACTGCTAAATCGTACACATGAATATAATCACGGATACAAGTACCGTCGCGAGTAGGATAATCATCGCCATAAATTTTAAAAATCCTTTCTTTTCCTAAAGCAGCTTTCACAATTAAAGGAATTAAATGGGTTTCTGGACGGTGATCTTCGCCCAAATTATGATAAGCACCAGCAACATTGAAATATCTCAAAGAGATAAATTTTAAGTCGCAATATTTTTCATAAGTGAAAAGCAATTCTTCAATATATCTCTTAGTTTCGCCGTAAGGATTTATTGGTACTAATGGATGATCTTCTTTGATGGGAATGGTTAGAGGCTCTCCGTAAACAGCGGCTGACGAAGAAAAAATTATTTTTTTGCAATTATTTTCGCACATGGCATTAAGCAAGTTGATACAATTTTTTACATTGTTATCAAAGAAAAGAGTAGGATATTTCACAGATTCACCAACCTCAATATAAGCAGCAAAATGAAAAACCGCTTCTATAGGATATTTTCTAAAAATTTCTTCAATTGACTTTTTGTCGGCTAAATCTCCTCTAACAAAAATTGCTCTTTTATCTACTGCGGAAAGATGACCGCGAGAAAGATTATCATACACAATAACCTCGTAATCATTTTCTATCAAAAGTTTAACCACTACTGAACCGATATAACCAGCACCTCCCGTAACTAAAATCATTTTTCAATAAGCTCCGTTTCCAGAAAAAAGTACAAAAATGGTCTTTAAGATTATTTTTATATCCATCTTAAGACTTTTATTTTTTATATATTTCATATCTAAAGCTACTCTTTCTTCATAAGATAAGTTATTTCTACCGGAAACTTGCCAAAGCCCAGTCAACCCTGGTTTTTCTTTCAAAAATAGTGCTAAATATTCGCCATATTTTATCTTTTCCTCTTCCACAATAGGTCGGGGTCCAACAAAACTCATTTCTCCCCTTAAAATATTTATTAATTGAGGCAATTCATCCAAACTGGTCTTCCGCAAAATCTTCCCAATTGGAGTTACCCGAGGGTCATTTTTTAATTTATAACCGTTTTCAAACTCGTATCTTGCTTGAGGATCATCTTTCAAAATCTTGGGCAAAAGCTGATCCGCTCCATTTACCATCGTTCTAAATTTGTAAAGATAAAAAGGTCGGTCATTTTGCCCAACCCTTTTATGCTTATAAAAAATTGGACCTCGCGAAGTAAGTTTGATTAATAAAAAAATAATTAAAATAAAGGGAAATACGAAAATAAAAACAAAAAAAAGCAATAATAAATCTAAATATCTTTTATGTTTATAATATATCTCTTCTTTCTTACCCATACAAAACGTTTATCTTCTCTCCGCTCCTCCTTTTTAAAAATTTTCATTTAAATTATAATAACAAATTTTCACAAAAAGTCAATAAATAAAATTAAGATAAATTTAGCAAGGAAGATTAGAAAAATAATTGTATTAGTTACCCCACGAGAAATTTTCTTTTTTATTTTAATAATAATTGAATTTTATAAACGAAATATTTATAATATTTAGCTAATGGATTATTTACTTTTTTTAATTTTTTCTTTAGCTAATAATTTGAAAGTAACGGAGTTTTACCTTTTAAATGATAGCTTTTCCCTAATTAAGCTTAAAAAATATCCGATAATAAAAAATTCTGAAACTCTTTATTTTAATGGGAAAAGATTGGAAAAAGATTTTTATTTGTTTGATTACGAAAAAGGAATTGTTAAATTTAAAGATTTTTTACCAACTGGTACTTTAAAGATAATTTATTATTATTTTCCTTTTTCTTTATCTCCTTCACCATCAATAGAAATGAAAAATAGTGTTAGCGATACTTTTATTATCTATAATCCAACAGATAATAAAAAAGAAACACTAAATAACGAGAAATCCTCCAGTATTATTTTTGAAGGCAAAAAAGAGATTAAAGTTAATTATTCCTCAAAAGAAGGTATCGGCGTGGAACAACAGATTAATTTTTCTTTAAATAGTAATGTTGAGGAAATATCTCTTGAAGGTATTTTTAATACTCAAAAAGATAAGGAAAACAGTTTTTTACTTAAAGAATTAGCCAATTCCTATTTAAGAGTTAAAACCAAAAATACGGCTTTTATAATTGGTAAGCAAAATAAAGAAACATACTTCCCTCATTTTGGAAAACTCAATCAAGAAGGAATTGGCTTTTCTCTTTCGCAAACAAATATGATGGAAACAATAAATTTTAATTATCTTCAAACCCCTTTTAAATACGGAAGAACCAGGTTTTACGGTAAGGATTTTATTCAAGGTCCTTATTATCTCAAAAAGGAAGCCACAATTAAAATTTTACCTAATAGCGAAAGAGTTTATCTTGACGGTCGGTTATTAAAAAGAGGAAATAATGAAGACTATCTCATTGATTATGAATTGGGAGCGATAACTTTTACCAACCGCCTTATTATCACTGCACACAATTTTATTGAAGTTGATTTTTTATATGAAGAAGAAAATTGGGAAAAAAATAATTTTAGCTTTAACTTTTTAACTAATCGTTTCCCTATAAAAACCGAAATAAATTATTATTTTGAAAAAGACCGGAATAAACAATACCTAGATAACGAAACCAAAATTTATTTATCAAAAATTGGTAATGATACTAACAAAGCTTACATCCTTTCGGCTTTTTATGTGGGTGAGAATAACGGTGATTACGAAAAAGAAGGTGAGATATTTTTTTATGTGGGTGAAAAACAAGGAAGTTATTTGGTTAACTTTACCTTTGTTGGTGAGAACAGCGGCGATTATGAATACGATAATAGGAGAAATTGTTATTATTATGTAGGCAAAAATAAAGGGAAATACTTGCCTTATAAAAAGATTGAATTACCTAAGAAAAATAACTATTATTCTTTAAATTTTTCTTTACCTCTTGATGATAATCTAGATTTTCAATTTGGTGGCATTACTAATGAAAAAGACGAAAATCTGTTTTCACCTATAGGTGATACTAACAAATTTTCTTATGGCATAAACTTCAATTTTAATTATCAAAAAGAAATAATTGCCTTTAATGCGGCTTACCTTCAACTTTTTAAAAACTATAACTTACTTAATCAGTTGAAAACCGAAGATTTGATAAATATCCCATTAAAAAATAAAACGACTTTAAAATTCAATTTTTCACCTTTTGAGAATGTTAATTTTAATAACCAAATTAATCTAATAACAACGAAAGAAAAAAATTGGGAATATTTTGGTGAGAACAAAATAACTGTTTATTTTAATCAAATTAAATTTAGTAAAAATTATTATGGTAAAAAAGAAATTAGCTTTTCTACCACACCTAATTATCGCTTTTTTCATCCTAATTTTTCTTTTAGTTATCAAACTGATAGTGGTAATTATTTTTTAGCCAATTCTTTTGGTAGTAGTTTTTACTTTAAAGATAAAAAATTTTTCTTTGATTATTGGCAGGAAAAAGAAAAGGTAGCAAGAAAGATGATTCAAAAAGTTGGCTTTGATTATAATAATCCCAAAACAACTATTATTTTTGGCAAATTGAAAAAAGATTATTTAATTTCGGTTTTAGCGGCTGAAAATTCTTATTTTGGTAATTTAAATTTTGGTTATTCTTTTAAAGAATTTTTAAAATTTAATTTAGAGTGGAACCTGACTAACGAGGAAGAGGTTTTAAAAGAAGTAAAATATGTAAAAGTAAAAAAGGGTGAGGGAAATTACGCAAAGGATACTATTACCAATGAATATTATCCTGATGAAAAAGGTGAATATATTAAAGAAATTGTTCCTTTGAGGAAAGGTAAGATAATTCTTAAAAATGAGTTTAAAAACAATATAGAAATCTCGCTTAAAGAAAAAACCGAGATTTCTTTTTATACCCATCTCGTTTCTTCAAAAAATTTTTTTTATAATTTCAATAGCAGTTATTATCTTAAGGAATTATTAATAATCTACCAAAGAAATTATTTTAAAAATAGCGAAGAAGAAGTGAAATTTAGTAATTTAGAAAATTCTGTCACTACTAAGAAAGAAATTTTGGAAGAAACTTATATAGGAAGTAGTTTTAAATATTTCCAAAATGAAAAAGGAAAAGCGTATGTTTATCATTTTCAAGAACAAAAAATAGAAGTTTCGCCTTTTTGGGAAATAAAAAGAAAAAAGAACTTAAATTTTTCGCCAATTTTGAGCTTCAGCAATTATCGATATTTTTCGCCGATTAGTGATAATTATAAAATAAAAAAAATAGGATTACATATAAAAGGAAATATCTATATTTTCAAAAATTGCTATTTAGACGCCCTTTTAAATATTGGCTATCGTTTTTACGAAAAAAACAAAATTTTACCAATAGAACTAACCTTTTGGGAACCTAAAGGATTTTATTTCAATTTTAATTCGATAATCACTCAAAATATTGGCAATAACTTCTCCCTAAATTGGAATTTTTCTTATCTTAAAGAAGGTTTCAAAGAAAAAGAAATTAGCCTTTCCTTTTCCACTGCTTTTTATTTCTGATAAAATATTGATTTTAAAAAAAATAGTTTTAAAATTTTAAAAAGCGCCTGTAGCTCAACGGATAGAGCGGCGGACTCCGGATCCGCAGGTCGCGCGTTCAAATCGCGCCAGGCGCATATAATTTAAAATTATGGATTTCTACGAGGTAATTAGAAAAAGAAGAAGTGTAAGAAAATACAAACCTGACCCTATACCAGATGAAATTTTGGAAAGAATTTTAGAAGCCGGTCGATTAGCTCCTTCAGCAAAAAATATTCAACCGTGGAAATTTATTGTAATTGACGACCCCAAGATAAAAGAAGAGCTAGTCCCTGCTTGTCGTAACCAAAAATTTATTGCTGAAGCACCAATTGTTATCTGTGTGGTTGCTTTAGAAAAAATCGCTTGGGGGAGAATGGGAGGATACTGGAGTTCTTATCCTGTTGATTGTGCGATTGCTTTGGAACATATTGTACTGGCCGCTACTAATGAAGGATTGGGAACTTGCTGGATTGGGGCTTATGATGAAAAGGAAGTTAAAAAAATTTTAAAATGCCCTGATGAAGTAAAAGTTATTGCCTTAACTCCCTTAGGTTATCCAGCTGAAGAACCGCCAGAAAGGAGTAGAAAACCGCTTTCGGAAATTGTTTGTTATAACCAATATCAAGAATAGGCTTATAACTCTTTTTCCATAATCCAAGCATCTTCACCGTCGCTATAATAGCCTTTTCTGAGATAGGCATATTTAAAATTAAATTTCTGGTAGAAATTTTGAGCTGCTATATTAGAAACTCTGGTTTCTAAATAAATCTTTTTTATCTCCCTTAATTTAGCAATAGTAATCAACTCATTCATTAATTTGGTACCAACTCCTTTTCTTTGGTAATTTTTAGCTACCGAAATATTCGCTAAATGAATTTCATCAGCCATTTCCCAGGCAACCAAATAACCAATTATTTTGTTATCTAGTTCAGCAACCAAGCAATAAGCATTTGGCCTTCTTAAATCATATTCAAAATAACTTTTTTTCCAGGGATATTTAAAATTTTCTTTTTCAATTTTTAAAATTTCTTCCAAATCTCTTTCTCTCATCCATCGGATTTTAACTTCTTCCACGATTTTAAATTTTATTAATAACCTTCTTAATTTCAAATTATTATTGAATCTTGATAAAACTTTTTATTTTCATTAAACTTATTTAATGAAAATAATATTATTTGGTCCACCAGGAAGCGGCAAAGGAACCCAAGCCGAGTTATTAAAAGAAAAAGAAGGCTTTTACCATTTTTCAACAGGTGATCTTTTTCGCTACGAAATAAGTAAAGAAAGTGAATTGGGAAATAAGGTAAAAAAATATTTAGAAAATGGCTTATTAGTTCCTGACGAAATTGTCATTACGGTTGTAGAAAATTTTTTAAAAGACAATTACGAAAAAAAGATTGTCTTTGATGGCTATCCTCGGACAATTCCTCAGGCGAGGGCTTTAGATGAATTTCTTTTCCAAAGAAACCAAAAAGTTGATTTCTGTTTTCTTATTGAACTAAGCGAAGAAGAAATAATTAAAAGATTAACGGCTCGACGCGTTTGCCAAAATTGTGGCGCTATTTATAATTTAAATTTCAAAATGCCAAAAGTTGAAAATATCTGTGATCTTTGCGGCAGCAATTTAATTCAAAGGAATGATGATAAGGAGGAAGTAATTAGAGAGCGAATAATCACTTATTATAAAGAAACCCTTCCTTTGATTGAGTATTACGAAAAGAAAAATAATTTATACCGGATTGATGGCAATCAAGGAAGAGATTATGTCTATTCGGAAATAATAAAGAAAATTAAAAGATAATGGCAATTTATATAAAATCTAAAAGAGAAATTGAGAAAATTAAAGAAGCCGGAAGAATAGTTGCTAAAACTCTTAAATTAATAGAAAAAGCAATTAAACCAGGAATAAGTTTAAAAGAATTAGAAAAAATCTGCGCGGATTTTATCTATTCTCAAGGTGCTTTTCCGGCTTTTTTAGGGTATAAAGGTTTTCCGGCGGCAGTTTGTATTAGTATTAATGAAGAAGTAGTTCACGGAATACCTGATGAGCGGATTTTAAAAGAAGGTGATATTGTAAAAATTGATGTCGGTGTTAAGAAAGACGGTTATTATGCAGATGGAGCAAAAACTTTTATCTGTCAAAAAACTACCCCAGAGATCGAACGGTTAATTAGGGTTACTGAAAAAGCTCTTTATTTAGGTATTGAAGAAGCTTATGAAAATAATTCTCTTTTGGCTATCGGAAGAAAAATTCAAGAATATGTTGAAAAAAATGGTTTTTTTGTAGTAAAAGAATTATCTGGTCATGGTGTGGGTTTGGAACTCCATGAAGATCCAATAGTTCCTAATTATTATATCCAAAAAATGAACGGCATTATTTTGAAAGCCGGTATGATTTTAGCAATTGAACCTATGGTAAATTTTTCTACAGAAAAAGTTTTTACTAAAAAAAATAACTGGACGATAGTAACGGCTGATGGGGGTTATTCTGCTCATTTTGAACATACAGTACTGGTAGGGAAAAAGAAACCGGAAATTTTAACTTACGATGGGTAAAGAAGAAAAGAAAAAGAATGTCATCCATATGGATGGTACAGTAATTGAAGTATTACCAAATGCTTTCTTTCGGGTTCAGTTAGATAATGGCCATATCGTTTTGGCTCACGTATCTGGAAAAATGCGAATCCATTTTATCAAAGTCGTAAAAGGTGACCGCGTAACTGTTGAACTATCACCTTATGATTTAAATCGCGGTCGAATTATCTATCGTTATAAATAAAATTGTAAAAATAGCACCCGTAAAATAGCAGGTAAAGTCATATTATTCTTGTCAATTTTTTTTTCTAAAACATTTTGTGGTAAATTTAATTTTTTTTCAATTTCTTCATTCCTTAGATTTTCTAAAATTTCATCCATCTCCCAATCTTCAATGGCGTCTTTAAAAAGTCCGGTAGCAAAAAATCCAACCCGAATTTTCTTTTTAAGATCAGTATTTTTCATAAAAGTAAACAAAATTTTAACATTTTGATTTTTTATTTTCTTAGAGATTTTTTCCAAAATATTACTAACATCTTCTACCGAAAGGGAAGAATCGCCACAAACCCAGAAAAGAACTTTTTTGGCGGACTCAATATTTTTATTGCTTAAAGGTGAATTAAGTGCTGCTTCATAAGCCTCTTCCTTTTTTTCACTTTCGCCAAAAGTAATTATCCCTCTACCTTTTTCAAAAATAAAATTTTTAATGTCTGCCAAATCAATACCAATTAATTGAGAATTATCAATTATTTTTATCAAATCCGTAAGTCCAATAGCTATCATTTTATTAATAGTAGAAAAGGACTCTTCCATTGCTAAATTACCTAATTTTTCTCTTATTTGGTCATTAGCAATTACTACTGCTGAAGGATAAAGATCTTCAATTTTTTCTAAAGAAATTTTAGCAATCCTATTAATCATTTTACCTTGGTAGCTAAAAGGTTTAATTGTAATTATCAAAGTTAAAATATCTGTTTCTTTTGCCCATTCGACAATTTTAGGAGTTGCTCCACTACCTGTTCCACCTCCTAAACAAGTAATTAAAATTAGCAAGTCAGTATTTTTAAGTTCTTGGCGTATTTCGCCTTCCGCTTCTAAAACAGCTTGTTCTCCAATCTCCGGGTTACCTCCGGAACCGTAACCTTGGGTAAGTTTTTTCCCCAATTGAATTTTGTGATCTGCCAAAGAGTTTATAAGCGCCTTTCGATCGGTATTAAGAGTAAAATATTCAAGCTGAATATTTTCTAGTGGAGAATTTAAATTCCGGTGATAGCTAATTACAGCATTCAAAATATTTCCTCCTCCGCCACCGATGCCAAAAATCTTTATTTTTAATTTATTTGTTTTTTCACTAGGATAAATCATATCTCCTCCTTTTCATTCTTCTAATATAAAATTAAATTTTCTTTTTATCCAAATTTTTATTTTATCAAAAAAGTCAATATCCCTTACTGGTTGATAATCTTTCTTTTTTAATTTATAACTAATTAACCCAATTAAAGTGGCGAATTGAGGATTAGTAAACTCGGGAGGAGAAATTTTTTCTTTAATTGTCGGTGAAAAACCAATGCGAGTAGGTAAAGAAAATATTTCTTCCGCTAATTTGTCAATTCCTGGAGTATTTGCCACTCCACCAGTAATTACAATGTTTAAAGGCAGAATTTCTTCTACCAATCTTTTCTCATACTCAGCTTTAGCTAAAAGTAATAATTCTCTTAATCGGCATTCAATGACCTGGGATAATTGACTCTGGTTTATTCGTCGAGTAACTTTTCCTTGATAATTAATAATATTAATAGGCACATCATTAATAATATATTCTTTTTTAGCAACACCATATTCTCTTTTAATTTTTTCAGCATAATGATAAGGCGTTAAAAATACCAATGCAATGTCAGTAGTAACTGCAATACCACCAAAGGGTAAACTAAAACCAGCTTGATATTCATTATTTTTATAAATTCCAAAATTCAATCCACCGCCAATATCCAAGACGGCAACGCCTCTCATCAATTCTTCTTCGTCACAAACTCCTAATCCGATAGTAGCATTTTGGAAAATTAATTCAAATTTTCTAAGATCTAATTGGTGCAAAAGTTCTACAATCGTCGCCAAACAACTTTTAGGAATTGTTAAAAGCAAGGCTTTTAAAGTTAACTTATTAAAAACCGGCATTCCTACAGGCTGTTTAATTCCTGAAAGACCATCAATAGAGTACTCTAAAGGAATTAATTGCCACACAATTATTTCTGAAGGTAAAGAAATTCTTTGAGCTTTTCTTTTTATTTCATAAATATCTTCTGCTTGAACCGGTTTAGTAAAATCGTCTTTATTACTTTCTCCAGGTAGTTCTTTTATATGTTCACCCTGTAAGCCAATAACGATTTTTGTCTTCTTCACTTTTATTTGGGTTTCATTTTCAATTTCACTGATAACCGATCTAAGTGATTCCAAAGCTGCTTCACTATCAGTGATAATTCCTTTATCAAATCCTTTGGTTTCTGATTCACTAAATCCCAGAATATTTATTTTGCCCTGGAGATCAATTTCACTGATCGCACATTTAATTTTTGTAACTCCTAAATCAATAGCGGTAATTCTTTCTTTTTTCATTCTAAAAATCAACTATTTTTATTTCTTCAGTTAATAAAATGTTAAACCGTTCGTAAACTCTTTCTTTAATAATTTGTATTAATTCATAAACATCTAAAAATCTAGCTGTGCCTAAATTAAGAATGAAATTAGCATGTTTTTCAGAGACAATAGCATCATTGACTCTAAAATTTTTCAAACCAGCATCTTCAATAAGTTTACCAGCTGAAAATTCCCCAGGATTTTTAAAAATACAGCCTAAAGACTTGCCTTTAGGAAATTTTTTGTTTCTCATTTTTAAATATTTTTGAATCAAATCAGGTTTACCTTTTTTTTCTAAAATCAGAACGGCACTCACTATCAATTCATCCTCTTTTATGGAAGAAAAACGATAATTAAAATTAATCTCCTTTTTTCTTATCGTTTTAAATCCTTCTTTTAAAGAAAAAATCTCCACTTCCTCTAAAAAATCAGCAATTGTAACTCCAAAAGCACCAGCATTCATTTTCAATGCACCTCCCAAACTCCCAGGTATACCAACAAGAGGTTCTAAACCTGACAAAGAAAATTTTGGAAGCATCAAAATTAGGTTGTTAAGACTTATTCCTGCACCTACTCTTACCCTGGGCGGATTTTCGTCAATATATTCAAAAGATTTATCTTGATATTGAATGATAATACCGTCTAAATAACCATCAGAAAAGAGAATATTAGTAAGTTTACCTACAAATATGTATTTTTCTTTTTTTAAAAATTCTCTTAACATTAATAAAGAATTTTTATCCTTTATTTTAAAAAAGTATTTAATTTTTCCTCCGATACCAATGGAAGAAATTTTTGATAAAGGAAAATTTTTTTTGATTGTTAATCCTTTTATTTCTTCAAAAATTTTTCGCATAATTCTTTAATATTCCCAGCACCTAGGGTTATTATTACATCGCCTCTTTGGGCTTTTTTAGTTATTAATCTAAAAATTTCTTCAAAAGTTTCAAAATAATAAATTTCTTTATCTTTTTCTTTAGAAATTACTGCCTCATAAATTAACTTCCCACTTACTCCGGGTATTGGTGCTTCGTTTGCTGGGTAGATATCAGTAATCACAATAATATCCGCTTCCATAAAAACTCCGCCAAAACTTTCCCAAAGATAAAACGTTCGAGTATAACGATGTGGTTGAAAAATAGCGAAGATTCGATTGGTTGGATATTTCTGTCTCAGGGCTTTTAAAGTCATTTTTATCTCAGTGGGATGATGAGCATAATCATCATAAAAAATCACACCATTTTTTTCGCCTTTTTTTTCTAATCGTCTTTCAATGCCCTCGAAGTTCTCCAAGGCTTTTTTTATTTTCGTTTTTTTTATACCTAATTCGCAAGCTACAACTGCAGCGGCAGCGGCATTAAAAACATTATGAATTCCCAATAAAGAAATTTTGATAGAAATCAATTTCTTATTTTCTTTAAAAATTTCAAAGAAAGAAAAATCTTTGTGTAATTTAACATTTTTGATCTGATAATCAGCTTCGTTTGAAAAACCGAAACTTAAAACTTTTCTTTTTATTAAATTTTTTATTTCTTTTAAATTGTTATCATCTTCATTAATTACGCAGAAGCCAAAAAAAGGAACTTTATTTAAAAATTCTAAGAAGGCATTTTTTAAAGAAGTCAAATCAGCATAATGATCTAAATGTTCCGGTTCAATATTAGTAACTACTGCTACCGTAGGGAAAAGCATTAAAAAACTCTTATCTGACTCATCAGCTTCACACACTAAATAATCTCCTTTTCCCAATTTAGCACCACTATTCATACTCAATATTCTGCCACCGATGATTACTGTGGGATCTTTTTTGGCAAGTTCTAAAATATGAGCAATTAAAGAAGTAGTCGTGGTTTTTCCGTGGGTACCGGACACAGCAATTGAATATTTTATTCTCATTAATTCTCCTAACATTTCCGCTCGCGGAATAACAGGAATCCCTAAATTCTTTGCACAAACCAATTCAGGATTGGAAGGGGGGATAGCTGAAGAATAAATCACTAACTCAGCATTTTTTACATTTTTTTCACTATGTCCATAATAAACTTTTATTCCTTTTTTATGAAGGAACTCAGTTAATGCGGTTTTATTAATGTCAGAGCCAGAAATTTCAAAACCTAAATTTTTTAAAACAAGAGCTAAACCTGACATACCGCTGCCACCAATACCAATTAAATGAATTTTTTTTATTTGCCATCTTTTTTTAACAAAAGTCAAACTACTTTTTTTCATTTTTTTATTTTTTTTACAATATATTGAGCAATTAAAGTAGCACTTTCTTTATTGGCTAAATCCTTCATTCTTTCTTTTATTTTCTCTCTTAATTCTTTATTTTTTAAAAGTAAAGTAAATACTTCTCTAAGATGGTGAAATTTTTCTTCTTTTAAAAAATATAGGCCAGTTTTTTTGTTTAAATATTCAGCGTTCTTTTGCTGATGATTATCTTTGGCTAAAGGATAAGGAATTAAAATTGCTGGAATGGTAAAACATAGAATTTCAGAAAGGGTAATACCGCCACACCGTGTTATTACAATTTTTGTTTTTTTAAAATATTTTTGAATGCAAGGGTGAAAATTGAAAATTTTAACATTTTTTAATTTTTTATCTTCAATTATCTTTTTGGCAAATGCTTCTTCTCTTCCTGCTTGAATTAAAAAATATTCTTGAGGAAATTCCTCGGCCAAAGTCAAACCCATTTCTACTAATTTTTTAGCCCCTAAACTTCCTCCTAAAATCAAACAATATTTTTCTTCTTTTTCTTTAAAACTTTCTTCAACTATTTCTCTTCGTAAAGGATTTCCCGTATATAAAAACTTAGATTGGGAAAGACAAGAACTATTAAAAATAGGAAAACCTAAAAAAACTTTTTCTGCGAAAATTGAAAAATATTTAACCGTTCTGCCTAAAACTGTATTTTGTTCTAAAAGATATACCGGCTTTAAGAAAATTTTAGCTATAATAATTGGTAAAATACAAGAATAATTTCCCGTAGCAATTAATGCCTTAGGGTTAAAATGCCAATAAAGATAAAATAATTTTAATATATTATATCCTAAACTTAAAAAGAAAAATAAGGTTTCTTTTATTCCTTTGCCAAAAGGGTGATAAAAAGGTAAAAGAAAATAGGAGAAATTATATTTTTTATATAAGTTTTCCTCTAAACCACCCTTTTTCCCTAAAAATATACAATTAAAATTTAATTTTCTTAACTCTTCGGCAATGCTTATACCTGGCATTATATGGCCACCCGTTATGGCAGCATTAATAAAAATATTGCCTTTAAAACTCATAAGAAAACTTTTTTTCCCGAGAAATATTTAACATCACTCCGCTTGCAAAAAGATTACTTATTAAAGCGCTACCGCCATAAGAAATAAAAGGCAAGGGTTGCCCAGTTACCGGAATAAGAGCGAATGCCGAAAAAATGTGAACGGAAATATAAAAAGAAAGCATAAAAGTAAAACCAACCCCAAATAATTTTCCAAAATTATTACCGGCATTTTGAGCAATTGTTAAACCTCGCCATAAAAGAATAAAATAACCTAACCATAAAAACAACATCGGAACAAAACCCAATTCTTCAGCCATACCCGAGAAAATAAAATCAGTATGAATTTTGGGCAAAAATTTGAATTTTTGCCGGCCACAACCAATTCCTTTTCCAAATAAACCTCCGGAACCAATAGCTAGCTGAGAATGGTATTGTTGATAAGTTTTTCCTTCTTTAAATTTTTTAAACCGTTTTTTTGCGTAAGGAAAAACATTTATTACCCCAAAAATCAAAAAGGTAATAACAAAAACATAAGAAAATATAACACTTGGCTTTACTCCCGCGAAAATAAACATTACCAACACAGAAGCAAATAATATCACTGCAGTACCAATTGCTGGTTGAAAAAGGACTAAAAGAATTACCAAAATTATTAAAAAGTATTCTATACGAAATTTATTAAACTCTTTTCCTTTTATCTGTGCTTTTTCTTCCTTCATTTTAGATAAAAAATCGGCTACAAAAAAGAGCAAAAATATCTTACAAAATTCTTGAGGTTGAAATTTTAAAAAAAGTAAAGAAAATTGTCTAATGGTATTAGAAAAAAGAAAAGTCAAAGAAAGTAAAACCAAAGCTAAAAAATACAAAATTTTTGCTCGTTTACCACTCCAAAATTCGTAGGGTATAAGAATTCCTATAAAAAGAGCAATAATCCCTAAAATTATTCGGAAAAGGTGCTTTTGGAAATAAACCGGACCTTCAATCATGGTGAAAGAGTAAATTGCTAAAAGCGAAAAAAAGGTAAGCAATGAAATTATTTCTAAAAAAACTAAATCAATTTTTGCTTTTTTCAATTTCATATACTACTTGTTTAAATTTCTCCCCTCTTTCAATAAAATCCTGAAAATAATCAAAACTAGCAAAAGCCGGCGAAAAAAGAATAATGTCTCCCTTTTGACTCATTTCTTTTGCCTTCATCACTGCTTCTTTTAAACTTTCCGCTAATGAAAAATTTTTGTAACCAATTGCTAAAAGTTTTTCTTTCAATTTTTCTTTATTCTCGCCAAATAAAATTACATATTTTGCTTTTTCCGAAATTGTTCTTACGTAATCTTCTAAGGGTAAATTTTTTTCTTTTCCACCAGTAATTAAAATTACTTTGTTTTCAAAAGCCAACAAAGATTTTATACCAGCTGTTGGGTTAGTACACATTGAATTATTAATATATCTGATCCCCTCTTTTTCCATTACTAACTCCAAGCGATGAGGCAAATTTTTAAAATTTTTTAATACCGTTAATAAAACTTCTTCTTTCACTTCTAAAATTTTACTTACCAAAATAGTAGCCAAAATATTTTCTTGATGATGTTTTCCAATTAATTGCAATTCTTTTGCATTTAAAATTTTCTTAGCAATATTACTCAAATTAATATAAAAATCTTTTCTTAACTCCTCATAATAAGCATTTGCATTTTTATCATAGGTTGAAAAGGTATAAATAATAGATCTTGGAGTTTTAAAGCAATGATGGTGAATAAGATTTTTATTAATTACGCAATAATCTTTTTCTGTTTGATTTTCAAAGATTCTTATTTTTGCTTTAAAATATTCTTCAAAATTTTTATGCCAATTTAAATGGTCATAAGCGATATTTAGTAGTACACCAATGTGGGGTTTAAAATTTTTTATTCTTGCCAATTGAAAAGAGGAAACTTCTAATACGTTGAATTCTTTTTTTTCACGAACAGCTTCAATAGCCGGTTTTCCCGGGGCTAAATTGCCGCCATAAAAAACTTCTTTTTTATCCTTTAATAAAACTTCGCCTATTAAACAAGTAGTAGTTGATTTTCCATTAGTTCCAGTAATCGCAATAATAGTTTTATCTTTTATATAATGATAGACAAATTCAATGTCAGAAATCACCTCACAAAAATTGAGTAATGGTTGTAAAATTGGGTTCTCATTACTAATTCCAGCACTCACAATAACTAACAAATTTTTTACATTTTTCATTTTTATTATTTCTTCTTCTACTACCGGGTAAAAGTTTTTATGTTTAACAAATTCTTTTGTTTTTTCTATATCTTTATCGTAGCCGTACACGATTTCATTATTTTCTAAAAGAAACTCAACTATACCTTTTCCTTGTCTTCCTAAACCTAACACTAAATACTTCATCTTATTTTTAAACTTGCTAAAGCCATTATTCCCAAAAGGGAACCCATAATCCAAAAACGTACTACTATCTTTTCTTCTTTTTCACCTTTTAATTCATAATGATGATGTAAGGGTGCCATTAGAAAAATTCTTTTACCTTTTGTTAACCGAAAATAAAGTACTTGTAAAAAAACCGACAAAAATTCGATAACGAACACTCCGCCAGCGAAAATGAATAGCATCTCTTGCTTAGCAGCTAAAGCTAAATAACCTAACATCATTCCCAAAGGTAAAGAGCCAACATCGCCCATGAAAATTTCTGCCGGATGGGCATTAAACCATAGAAAACCCAAACACGCTCCCATAAGAATTAAAGCAAATATACTTAATTCACCAATTTCTTTGATGTAAAGTAAATTAAGATAGTTAGCAATTTTAAAATTACCCCCACAATAAGCAAGTACTCCATATACACCACTACAAATGGCAATCAGTCCGCTAGCTAAACCGTCTAGACCATCAGCAAAGTTTACTGCATTACTTACAATAATTATAAAAATAAAAGCAACTATTGGATAAAACCATTTAAAATTAATAGTAATGTTCTTTAAAAAAAGAACCTGGGTTATTCCTCGCAATTCTTTTTTTTCTGCCCAAAGATAGAGAAAAATTATTAACCCAATAGCTATTATGCTTTCTAAAATAAGTTTGGTTGTGATATTCATTCCTTTTTTTCTTTTAATTTTGTAATAATCATCAAAAAATCCCAAAATAGCAAAAGCAATGAAAGATAAGATACCTAATATTATATAGCGATTAGTAAGATCGGCAAAAAGTAAAAAAGAAATCAGACTTGAGAAAACAATCAAAATTCCTCCCATTGTAGGAACATTTTTTTTAAAATGATTTGGGGGCATAAATTTTTTTACCGGCTGAATGAAATTTTTCTTTTTTATAAAAGAAATTGTCTTTTTACCTAATAATAAAACTAAAATAATTGCTAGTGCACTTCCGCAAAAAGCCCGAAAAGTAATATAACGAAAAAGATTAAACCCTATCCAAACATCTCTCAAAGGAGCTAAAATTAAATATAACATTTCTTAAAAGCCTTCATAAGTTCTTCTTTATCATTAAAATATAATACTTGTTCACCAATAATTTGATAATTTTCGTGTCCTTTACCAGCAATGAGCAAAGTATCTCCTTTTTGTGCTAAAGAAACCGCTTTTTCGATTGCTTTTTTTCTATCAGCTTCTATTAAAACCTCTTTATTCACACCTTTTAAAATATCACGCAAAATATCCTCAAAACTTTCTCTTCTACTATTATCTTGCGTAATAATCACAATGTCTGCCCATTTGCAAGCTATTTCTCCCATTAAAGGTCTTTTCTCTTTATCTCTCTCACCTCCGCAGCCAAAAACTAATATCAACCTTTTACTAAAAGGCTTTAATACTGTAAGAACCGCCTCTAAGCTTTCTGGAGTATGCGCAAAATCAATATAAGCATTTATTCCTAAGTTATTCTCTACTTTCTCTAATCTTCCGGGAACACCGCTAAATTCAGCAATTTTGTTTAAAATCTCTTTTTCATTTAAACCTAAAATTTTAGCTGCACAAAAGCTCAATAAAATGTTATACAAATTATGCTTGCCGAAAATTTTTGCCCAACCTTTTATTAATTTATTTTTATCATTTATTTTAATAATAAATTCCATTCCGCTTAAATTTATCTTCGTAATTTTAGCTTTTATACAAGCTGAAGAAGAATGGATACCATAAGTAAGAATATTCATTTCTCTTTTCTTTAACTCTTTTATCAATTCTTGACCAAACTTATCATCAGCATTAATTATCGCCCACCCGTCTTTTAAATAATCAAATATTTTTTTCTTACTTTTTTTGTAATTCTCGATATTTTTATGAAAATCTAAATGGTCATGGCCTAAGTTTGTAAAACCTACAATTTTAAACTCTAATCCGTAAACTCGCTCCAAAGCCAATGCGTGGGAAGAAACTTCCATTACACAATGTTTAATTTTTCTTTTAGTAAGTTTATTTAGCAAAGAATAAATAAATTCGCTTTCCGGAGTAGTATTTAGAGCTTTTATCCAATTTTCGCCGTCGAAATGTTTAATTGTACCGATCAATCCGCTTGGGATATTAAATGAGTCTAATATATGTTTAATTAAATAAGTAGTAGTAGTTTTACCTTGGGTACCAGTAATACCAATTAAAAAAGGAATTTCGTTCTCAAGAAAATAAAATTTTTTGCAAATCAAAGCATAAGTTTTTCTTATTTCCGAAGTATAAAGATAAGTAAAGTTGTTATTTTTCACGATATCTTTTTTTCGTTCCTGAGGCAATAAAAATGCTACTGCCCCATTTTTAATTGCCTCTTCTAAATAAAAGAAACCATCACTTTTAAAACCAGGAATAGCAGCAAAAAGATAATTCTTTTTTACTGCTTTAGAAAAAGAAGTAACACCTTCAATTGTTATATTTTTTTCGCCCACAATTTCTAAACTGTTTATTTCTTTAATTAACTCGAACAACTTCATCGTTTTTCTGCTTTAGCTAAAATATTTTTACTATAATAAAGCTTATAAGCAATACTTCTAAAAATTGGACAAACACCCTCAGAAGCAAATCGACTTTTTTGAGGTTCATCCAAAAGAATGGCAATTAAATATTTCGGTTTTTCTTTTGGGAAAAAACCAACAAAAGAAACTATTGATTTTTTAGAAGAATAACAACCTAATTGGTTATCAAACTTTTGAGCAGTACCAGTTTTACCACAAATCTCAATATTTTCAGAAAAATTAGCCAATTTTCCCGTTCCTTTTAAACATACATTGTGTAAAATTTCTTTAATTATGAGAACATTTTTTTCATCCATAATTTTTTCTAAAGTTTCTGGTTTAAATACTTTTTCACCAATTTTTTTGATTAGTATAGGTTTAACATAATAACCATTTTGCGTAATCGCCAAATAAGCCAACGCAATTTGCAACAGACTCACTCTAATTCCTTGACCAAAAGCATTGTTACATAAATCAATATTAGTAACCTTCTTGTTTTTAAAATAAGGAATAAAACCTTTAGCTTCATTAAAAATCCCAATTTCTATTTTTTCTCCAAAACGAAATTTTTTAATCATTTTATAAAATTCCTCTTTTCCTAATTGCAGTGCTAATTGGGAGACACCAATATTAGAAGAATAAACAAAAATATCATAAAAATCAATAATTCCTAATTTCTTTTTTTCAGCATCGTAAATTCTTTTTTTGCCGATTTGTAGATAACCAGTTCGCAAATCATATTGTTGTTTTAAGAAAATCTCTCTCTGCGAAGATTCTAAAATAGTAGCTAAAATTACTAATTTAAAAATTGAACCGGGCTCAAATTCTTCGCAAATGCTTGCTGGGGTCAAATAAAAAAACTCAGGATTAATATCTGGATAGTCAACTATAGATAAAATTTCTAAACTTTCGCAATCAATAATTATACAACTTCCTCGTTTCGCATTTTCTTTTTCTACCGCTTTTTTTAATTCTTCGTACACCATTCTTTGAATATCTAAATCAATAGTTAAAAAAATATTTTCTCCATTTATCGGTTCGACTTTGGGATAATTGGGATAAGGATAAAGATTAGCACAAGCATCTTTTTGTAAATACCAATAGCCTTCTTTCCCTTTTAAAAAGTTATCAAATTTTTTCTCTATCCCCCACAGGCTAATATTTTGACGGTTTATTCTCCCTAATAAATTGCTAACTTCTTTAAACGGATATAACCTACAAAAATTTTCTTTTAGCACTAAAGCATTTTTTAAGTTCTTTTCATTTATTTCTTTTTCTAATATTTTTCCAAGAGGATAATCAAGATTTTTAGTAAGATAAAAAAACCGGTCTTTTTTTAATAAATTATAAATGGTCTCAAAGGAATGCTGCGGAAAAACTTTCAAAAGTAAAGAGCAAGCTTTAACTTTTTGTTCAGCATTTAAATAGGAGGGATGTACTTCTAACTCGAAAATAGGTACGTTAGTTGCCAAAACTCTTGCTTTTTTATCAAAAATTTCTCCTCTTTTAGGTAAAAGTATAATTTTTTTTAAATGATAGGTAGCAGCTACTAAGTTATATTTTCGATGCTCAAGAATTTGATATTTTATCAATAAACCGAGAATAAATAAAAAAACTAAAGAAAAATAAACTCGAGCTAGTTTAAATTTCCAATAATCATTCTTTACCATTTTCTTTTTTAGCAATTACTGAACCGGGTAATTCTTCAGCAACTTCATTACCTATTTCAGTAGAAAAATCATTAGTTAATTTCATTTCTAAACTATCATAAAATAAAGAACAAATAAGAGTAGATAAACTATCCAAAAGAATTTTTTCTTTTTTTATTTTAATTACTAACATGTTTTTCTTTTCCTCCAAATTGGAGACCTTACTCATCAACCTGAAGTTTTTGTATACTAAAATCAACTGAAAAAAGCCAAAAAGAAAAACAACAAAAAAAAGCAAATTAATTTTTTTCATATTTAAGAAAAACTCTAAGTCTTCCACTTCGGGCGCACAGGTTATTTTCAATTTCTAAAGAAGAAGGTGTTACTGGTTTGGGTGTTAAAATAACTCCTTTATTTTCTTCTTTCCACATTTTAAAATATCTTTTAACAATTTTATCTTCCAGAGAATGATAAGAAATTACTGCTAACCTCCCACCGTCGTTCAAAAGCCAAAAGGCTTCTTTTAAACCTATTTTTAAATTTTCCAATTCATCATTAGTGGCAATGCGTAAAGCCTGAAAAATTCGAGGAACACTTTCTTTTCCTCCGCAAGCAAGAATTATTTTTTTTAAATCGTAAGTAGTGTGAATCGTTTTTTTCTTATAAAAAATTTTTGTAGCTATTTGAGCTGCTTTCGGATCTTCACTAAATTCTTTGAGAATTTTTTTTAACTTCTTTAAATTTGCTTTTTTAATAATGTCTAAAGCTGTCATCTTCTTTCTAATCTGATCGAAACGCATATCAATTTTACCTTCTACTGTGAAAGAAAAGCCTCTCTCGGAGTTTTTAGCTTGATAATAAGAGATTCCTAAATCAAACAAGATTCGAGATGGTCTTTTTTCGAAGTGTTCCCTTTCAAATAATTTTTTTATGTTTACATAATTATCCCAATAAATAAAAAGATTATCAAAATTAAATCTTTTTTTCTTTTCTTCTAAATAAATAATTGCTTCCTTATCTATATCTATTCCCACAAAAATCGTATCACAGAAATTTTGAGGAAAATTTTTTTGATAATAATTGATTAAAGAAAATAAATGACCACCACCACCAGCAGTAGCATCCACAAAAATTTGGGGGGTTTCTTTTTTCTTTTCTATGATTATTTTTTTTTGAGGAAAATATTTATTTATTACTTGCTGAGGAGGAAGAAAGAAAAAATCGATCAACTCTTTTAACATTACCGGTGTATGAAAAATCTCGTTAACGAATCTTTCCATCTTCGTATAATTTTTTAATAAAATTTTCATAATTACTTTCGCCATACATCTTTATTTCTTTATATTTTTCTTCATTACAAATCACAAAATAATAAACCGCACCAAAAATCACTGCCACTTTCGATAAATTTGCCCACCTTCTTAAATCCTCGGACAAAAGAATTCGCCCTTGGTTATCAATAGAGGTTTCAAAAGTATTTAGACTAAACCACCATAGAATTTTTCGTTCGCTCTCTTCATAATAGGAAAAAAAAGGCAGGATCCGGTCCCGAAATCTTTCCCATTCAGGGGTGGGATAACAAAAGATTGTTTTACTGAGGCCTGGGCTTATAAATAATCTATCTTTTGATTCTTGTGGAAGGGCTAAACGGAAAGATAACGGAACCGCGACCCTGCCTTTTTCGTCTATATTATGAAAATAAACTCCTGTAAAATTATAAATCCTTTTATCCCCATTTAAATTTATTTTTTCACCATTAATATTTATTTTTTCACCATTCATTACCACAAATATAATTAAAATCTGCTGAAATGTCAAGCTTTTTTTTAATTTTTAACTTTATTTTTAAGTAATTGAAATTATATAACTTACAAATTCAATTAAAAATTTTTATTTCAAAATTTTTTTAAATTTTAATTAAGGCACCTTTTTAGAAATTTTAATTTAAAATATTTTAAAATTCACAAAAATTTATTTTAAATTAAAAATTTTATATCATTGAAATTAAAACAAAGTTTAGTAATATTTATTAAATAACATTTAAAATTATGGATTCTTATAAGAAAGCAATAATTTTTTTGTCAAGTCTAATAAATTACGAACGAAAAAAAGCAAATTATAATGACTTTAAACTAATCCGCTTTCTTAATTTTCTTTCGGAAATTGGCAATCCCCATCTTTATTTGAAGAATCCAATTTTAATTGCTGGAACAAAAGGAAAGGGTTCTACTGCCAATTTATTAGCTACTTGTTTAAAAGAATGTGGCTACAAAGTTGGTCTTTACACTTCGCCTCATTTAATTACTTTTCGCGAAAGAATCATGTTTCAAAACCAGTTAATTGAAAAAAATGAATTTACCGAATTAATTTTTCACTTAAAAAAAACAATAATAAAACATAAATTAACCTTCTTTGAAGCATTAACGGCTATTGCATTTTTATATTTTGTAAAAAAAGAACCCGATTTCACTGTTTTGGAAGTAGGGTTAGGAGGTCGACTAGACGCTACTAATGTTGTCAAACCAATTGTTTCGATAATTTGCCGAATTGATTATGACCACACAGAAATTTTAGGCGATACTTTAACCAAAATTGCTTACGAAAAAGCTGGGATTATTCACTTCCAAACACCTTTAATAACTTTTAGGCAAAAAAAATCTGTAGATAAAATTTTTAGAAAAGTATGCTTAGAAAAAAATGCCGAAATTTTTTATAGCGATGATTTTTTTTCCTTTCAATTAATTGAAATTTCACCCGCCGGCACTACTTTCTGTGTTAAATTTTTGAAAAATTCTTTTGGAAATAATTTAAAGGAAGATATTCTCCATACTAATTTAATTGGGGAGTTTCAAAAAGAAAATATTGGTTTAACTCTTACCACTCTTCACTTTCTTCATAAAGATTATAAATTGATCAACTACTCTAATATTAAAAAAGCAATAAATAATGTACCTCTTTTAGGAAGAATTTCTTACATTTCTCACAATGGTGGATTTATTATTGTTGATACTGCGCACAACCCGATTTCGATAAAATGTCTTAAAGAAACTCTAAAAAAAATGAATCGTGCCAAAAAATATTATTTTCTCTTTGGGGTTTCTAAAGACAAAAATATTTACAAAATGTTAAAAATTTTAAAGCCAATCGCAAAAGAAATTGTTTTAACCAAAGCAAAAACTAAAAGAGCTGCTTCTTTAAAATTGTTAAAAAAAATTGCTAAAGTTTTAAAAATAAATCACCAAACTTTTTGTGTGGTAAGAAGAGCTTTTGATTATATTTTTAAAAAAGCTAACAAAGAAAAAGGTTTAGTTGTAGTAACTGGTTCTTTTTATCTTGCGGGAGACGTTTTACGGTTGATTAATCATTCGGATAAATGAGCGGCATACTCTATTTAGTAGCCACACCAATAGGCAATTTAAAAGATATTACTTTAAGAGCCCTAGAAACTTTGAAAGAAGTTTCTGCTATTATTTGTGAAGATACTCGTCGAACAAGAATATTACTTAATCATTATCAAATTAGAAAACCATTAATTACCTATAACGAACATAACAAATTTATCCAAACCCCAAAGATCATCACAATGTTAAAAAAGGGAGAAAACTTAGCCTTAGTTTCTGATGCGGGCACACCAGTAATTTCTGACCCTGGTTATTATTTAGTAAGAGAAGCAATAAAGGAAGGAATAAAAGTAACTCCTGTTCCGGGACCCGCCGCTATGATTGCTGGTTTAATCATCTCGGGATTGCCTTCGGACCGTTTTGTGTTTGAAGGTTTTTTGCCCAAAAGAGAAGGCAGAAAGAGAAAACGATTGCTCAATTTAATCAACGAAGAAAGAACAATAATTTTTTACGAATCACCTTATCGAATAATGCGAACTTTAAAGACTTTTTTAGAAATTTTTGGTGACCGGGAAATTGTCCTTTGCCGAGAACTCACTAAAAAATTTGAAGAGGTGCTACGGGGAAAAACAAGTGAAATAATTGAAATTTTAAATAAAAAATTGGAAAAAGAAAAAAGAATAAAAGGTGAAATTGTAATTGTGATGAAGGGAAAAGAAGAATGAAAGAAGAAACTAAAAGGAGATTTTTGAAAAATCTTAATTTTCTTATCAAAATATTTATCTTTTTAAAACTCTCCCCCACTTTTATTACTTTGAGTGGTTTATTTTTTTCAATTATTGCTTATTACTTTTATTTTCAAGGAAAATTTTTTGTTGCTGGCATTTTCTTAATATTAATTGCTTTAGCTGATACGATTGATGGGGAACTTGCTCGCCAAAGGAAAATGGTTAGTAAAAAAGGAGCATTTTTAGATTCAGTAATCGACCGTTTAAGCGAATTTTTTATTTTTTTAGGAATCTTTTTATATTATTACAAAAACAATTTAGGAATAATTTATCCATTTTTGGCATTAATTACATCCTTCTTAGTGAGCTATGTTCGGGCACGAGCCGAGGGAACCGGTATCGAATGTAAAATTGGAATATTTGAAAGACCCATAAGAATGTTGTTATTAATTGTCGGCTCGTTATTTTTAAAAAAATATTTTATTTATCTTTTAATCATCTTAACTATCGGTAATTTTTTAACTTTCCTTCAAAGGGTTTTTTATTCGCTTAAAAAATTATGAAGGAAAGAGTAATTTTAGTAGCTTTAGTAAAGAATAATAGAGAAAAATATAAAAAGATCGCTGATTTAGAAGAGTTAAAAGCTTTAACCCAAACCGCCGGCGGAGAAGTAATCGGAAGTTTCATTCAAGTAAAAGAAAATCCGTCGCCAAGAACTTTGTTGGGAAAAGGTAAGATTAAAGAATTAAAAGAAATTTGTGAAAAATATCATATTGATTTATTAATTTTTGATAATCAATTGACTCCTTCTCAAGTAAGAAATATTGAACAAGAAACAAATGTTCGAACTATTGATCGACGGGCATTAATTTTAGATATTTTTGCTCGCCACGCCAAAACCACCGAAGCAATGTTACAAGTTGAACTTGCTCAGCTTAATTATCAATTGACAATGCTTACCGGTAAAGGAGAAGAACTTTCTCAATTAGGAGGCGGCATCGGAACCCGGGGTCCGGGAGAAAAGAAACTAGAAGTGGACAGAAGAAAAATCAAAGAAAGGATTTATTTTTTAAAGAAAAGTTTAGAAAAAATAAAAAAAACAAAAGAATTACAAAGAGAACAAAGAGAATATTTTTTTAAGATTGCTTTAGCTGGGTACACTAATTCGGGAAAATCCACTCTTTTTAAAGCTTTAACTAAAGAAGATGTTTATATTTCCGAAGAACTTTTTGCTACTTTGGATACCAACACAAAAGCTTTTGAAATTTATCCTAACATCAAAGTTTTAATAACTGATACCGTCGGTTTTATTAAAAATTTACCACCGCAACTAATTACTGCTTTTCACGCTACTTTAGAAGATATTAAAAGAAGCGACCTAATTCTTCATTTAGTGGACGTAACTACTGAAAATGTTGAAGAAAAAATTAATATTGTTGAAGAGACTTTGAAAAACCTCGGTTGTGATCCAGAAAAGATTACTTTGGTATTTAATAAAATTGACCTTCTTTTTGAAAAAGCTCAATACCTGCGTCTTAAAAGGAAATATCCGCAAGCGCTTTTTATCTCGGCGTTAAAAGGTATCAATTTAGAAAAATTAAAAAATTTTATCAGAAAAAAAATGAAAAATTTTTTAAAAAGAAAAACTTTAAAAATAAAGAAAGAAAAAGGCTTTATTTTATCTTATATATATCGAAATAGTTACGTAATGGATTTTAAAGAAAACGAAAAGGAATATTGCGTAAAAATTCTTACTTATCCCCAATTTATTTATTCACTTTTATCTCAAATTTAATTTTCAATATTTTGTATTAAAAAATTTTTCACACAATATATAGTTTAAATTTTATGTTTGACTTTCCAATATTTTGTGCTATATTATTATATAATACAATATATTGATATGAAATGTCCGAATTGCGGATTAGATAACGATAGGGTAATAGATTCTCGCCAGGTATTAGAGGGAGAGGCAATAAGAAGAAGGCGAGAATGTGTTAATTGCGGTTTTCGTTTTACTACTTTTGAGTACATTGAACAGATACCTTTAATGGTAATTAAATCTGATGGTCGGAGGGAACCATACAACCGAGAAAAAATTATAAAAGGAATTGTTCTTGCTTGTAGAAAAAGAAATATTTCCCAAGAAAAAATTAACGAAATTGTAAATACTATTGAAAAAGAGATGGTTGAAAAAAATCTTTTAGAGGTAGAATCAAAATATCTCGGTGAGAAAGTTTTAGAACATTTAAGAAAAATCGATGAAGTCGCTTATGTTCGTTTTGCTTCGGTGTATAAAAATTTTCAAAGCATTGACGAATTTATTTCCGAAATTAAAAAAATTAAAAAGGAGGAAAATAATGAAAGTAAAAAATGATGCGATGTTATTAGTAGAAAAAAATGATAAAAGAAAAGAAATTTTTTCTTTTAATAAATTATTTTTCAGTATTTACAATGCTGCCCAAGAGATTGGTTATTCGGATAAAGAAGTTTTTAAAAAATTAACTAAAGAAGTCCTTGACCTATTAGAAATAGAAAATGGCAACCGTCTAATCACCACCGAAATGATAAGAAAAACGGTAGAAAAGGTGTTAAGCTATTATTCTTATAATGATATTTTAAAGGTTTATAACGATTATCACCGGCGAAAAATGTTTATGAAAGAAACTACCCAAAAGAAACTACCTTTTACTTTTGAAGTTAAAGAATCTACTGACTTTGCTTTATTCGTACAGACTTCTTTAGAAAAAATAGAAAAATGGGATAAAAATAAAATTATCAACGCTTTAGTACGAGAGACTACTTTAAACGAAGAAGTTGCTAAAGAAATTGCTCAGGAAGTAGAAGATTTCATCAAAAAAGCACAACCAAAAGTTATCACTACGAGTTTAATAAGAGAGTTAGTAAATACCAAATTAATTGAGCGAGGACTTTATGAAATAAGGAAAAAGCACCAAAGATTGGGAATTCCTTTATATGATGTGGAAAAAATTTTATTCTACCGAAACAAAGAAAATGCTAATACTCCTCATTGTCCGGAAGGAACTAATCTCACATTGGCTGAAGCTATTAACAAGCAATATGCTTTAGAAGCAGTGTATAGTGAAGATGTAGCGAATAGCCATATTTATGGGGATATCCATATCCACGATTTAGGTTTTATCAATCGACCCTATTGTTCTGGACAATCTATTGAATATGTAAAAAAATTTGGCCTTTCTTTACCAGGAGCATTATCTATTGCTAAACCAGCAAAACATCCAGAAACTTTACTTGCCCACATGGTAAAATTTTCGGCTGCTTTGCAAGGACATTTTGCTGGCGCTATTGGTTGGGATGCAGTCAACATATTTTTTGCACCTTTTTTAGTAGGGATGTCGGATAAGGACCTATATCAATTAGCTCAAATGCTTATTTTTGAATATTCCCAACAAAATGTTGCTCGGGGTGGACAAGCAATTTTTTCTGATTTAAATTTATATTGGGAGATACCTGCCCATTTTGAAAACACACCAGCAATTGGTCCCGGAGGCGAGTACACCGGAAAATATTACAAAGATTATTTAAAAGAAGCCCAAAGGTTTTTAAAAGCAATTTTTTATGTTTATTTGGAAGGTGACGGAAGCCACCGACCTTTCTTTTTCCCAAAACCTTTAGTTCATATAACTGAAAGATTTTTCCAAACGGAAGGTTATAAAGAATTTTTAGACCTTATTTCGGAAGTTGCTAGCGACAAGGGTAACACTTATTTTGTTTTTGACCGTGGTGGCACAGCTAAAATTTCCGAATGCTGCCGATTAGCCTTTAGATTGGATGAAAATGACCTAAAAGATGCTCAACAACCTTGGAAGATGCGTTATTGTGCTTTACAAAATGTAACTTTAAATCTTCCTCGTATCGCTTATTTAAGCGAACATAACGACGAAAAACTTTTTACGAAAATTGAGGAATTCTTCAGATTAGCGATAAAAGCTCATATCCAAAAGAAAAAATTTTTAGAAAATTTATTAAAATTAAAAGATGAAGGTCCATTAGCATTATTAGCCATGGAAAGAGATGGTGAACCTTATTTAAGAATGCACCGGGTTACTTATCTTATTGGTATTCTCGGACTGAATGAAATGGTCCAATATCATTTGGGAAGAGAATTACACGAAGATGAGGAAGCTTTTAAGTTTGGTCTAAAGGTAATTGCCTTCCTCAAATATCTTTGTGACAAATATTCTAAACTTTATAATATGCGTTTTGTCTTGGAACAGACACCGGCAGAAAGTTGTGCTTATCGATTGGCTAAATTGGATTTAGAATATTATTATGAAAAAGCAAGAAATATTATCAAAGGCAGTATTTCTAAAGATAGTGTGTATTACACCAATTCTACTTATTTAAACATCAGTCTTCCTATTTCTCCAATAGAAAGAGTATATAAAGAAGGAAAATTTCACGACCTTATTGAAGCCGGAGCCTTGACCCACATTTGGTTAGCGGATACTAAACCAAGTAAAGAAAGTATCGCTAATTTTGTTATAAAAACCTTTTACCATACCCGAAATGCCCAAATTACTTTTTCGCCAGAATTTACAACTTGTAATACTTGTTTAAAAACTATTCGGGGTTTAAAACAGATATGCCCCTATTGCCAATCAAAAAATGTTGACCACATCACGAGAGTAACCGGTTATTTCTCAAGAGTATCTGCCTGGAATAAAGGTAAAAAGCAAGAATTAAAAGACCGTTATAAAGGAATGGCTATTATTTAAATAGTGAAGTTCGCAATATAAAACCTAAGAAAACGATCGATACCATTGACATTAGTTTAATTAAAATATTTAATGAAGGACCGGCAGCATCTTTAAAAGGGTCACCAACTGTATCACCTACAACCGCTGCTTTATGAACTGGAGAACCTTTACCACCAAGATTTCCCTTTTCAATATATTTTTTGGCATTATCCCAAGCGGCACCGGAATTAGCCATCATTACCGCACAAGCAAAACCAGAAGTTAACGCACCTACTAAAAGCCCACACACTCCTTCTACCCCTAAAAATATACCACTGACAATTGGGGCAATAATTGCTAAAAAAGCAGGTAAAATCATTTCTTTTTGAGCAGCTTTTGTACAGATATAAACAGCTCTCCCATATTCCGGTTTTGCCTTTCCTTCTAAAAGTCCAGCAATTTCTTTAAATTGTCTTCTCACCTCTTCCACAATCTTTTGAGCTGTCTTCCCAACCGCTTTCATAATTAGGGAAGCAAAGGCGTAAGGCAACATTGCCCCAATAAATATTCCAGTAATTAATCTTGGATTTAAAAGAAATAAATCTAATACTTTTTTACCCCCACTCACAATTCTCACTTCATCACGATAAGAAGCAATCAAAGCAAGAGCAGTCAAAGCAGCTGACCCAATAGCAAATCCTTTTCCCGTAGCGGCGGTAGTATTTCCTAAAGCATCTAAGGCATCGGTCCGTTCTCTCACATAAGGTGGTTGATTGGACATCTGGGCATTTCCACCAGCATTATCAGCCACCGGGCCGTACGCATCGCTGGCTAAGGTAATTCCTAAGGTAGAAAGCATTCCGACTGCTGAAATTCCGATTCCGTAAAGACCTAAAAAAGGGTTAGTAAAACCACCTGTTAGGAAGAAACTACACATCACCGCAACACTAACAATAATCACCACCGATAAAGTGGAAAGCATTCCTACAGAAATTCCCTCAATAATTACTGTTGCTGGTGAAGCAGTTGCTGCCTTTGCTAAACTTTGGGTTGGTAAATAGGCATCAGAAGTAAAAAATTCAGTAAAAAAACCAATTCCAATTCCTGCTAAAAGACCTGCCAAAATTGCCCAATAGATATTAATATATTCGTTACCCATAATAGCTTTTACGGCGAAAAAGGCAAATAACGCTATTAAAAAAGCAGTTAAATAAATTCCTCTCCTTAAAGCTATAAGTAAAACCGCTTGACTGGCTTTTTCTTTTGCCCGGACAAAAAAGTACCCAATAATTGAAGCAATTGTTCCGATACTGGCAATTACTAATGGCAAAAGAACACCATTTTCTTTTAATCCCGCAGCACAAGATAAAGCCATCGTCGCTACGATAGAGCCCACATAAGATTCATAAAGATCGGCTCCCATTCCAGCAATATCACCAACATTATCACCCACATTATCAGCAATCACTGCTGGATTTCTCGGATCATCTTCCGGAATACCTACTTCCACTTTACCTACTAAATCAGCACCAACATCGGCAGCCTTAGTATAAATACCTCCGCCCACCCTAGCAAAAAGTGCCTGCGAAGAAGCACCAATACCAAAACCTAACATCGTGTAGGTAATCTTCTCCATTCGGGTAACTATATCTAAAGAGTGGTAAACCTTTGATAATATAAAATACCAAATCGCTAAATCTAACAATGCTAAGCCTACTACTACTAAACCCATTACCATTCCTGCTGAAAAGGCAATTCTTAATCCGGCATTAAGAGACCTTTTGCAAGCATTAGTTGTTCGCGAAGAGGCCCGGACACCAATTGACATTCCTATAAAGCCGGAAAGTCCTGAAAAAAAACCACCAGTGATAAAAGCAAAAGGAACAAAAATAGGTAGCATCTTATTTAGAGCCAGGTAAAGTAGAATAATAAAAAGGATTAAAAAATAGATAGCCACCACTTGGTATTGTCTTTTCAAATAGGCTGTTGCTCCCTCTTTCACCGCTTCGGCAATTCTCCGCATCTCAGGCTCGCCTTCATCTTCTTTAAAGATTTTGAAAATTAAATAAATTACAAATAAAATCGCAATAAGTGAACTGATGGGAGTAAAATAATACCAAGGATTCATAGCAAAATTATAAAAAAAATATTGATTTTTTCAAATAAGATAATTATAATCTTTTATGATTCTTTTGTTTTTCTTTATTTCTATTTTAGAGTATCAAGAGTCTTCAAATGGCCTTATTCCTCCAACTTTAGAAGGCGGCCGGTTGGAAATTGAAATGGTTGATATAAATTGTGATGGCAATTTAGATTTAATTTCAATTGGTGACCACGGCTCACCTTACATCAACACGGATCAGCACGGAATAATGGTCTGGTTTGGTGACGGCAGAGGAAATTGGCAAGTTTATATGAATGGTAATTTTGGTTACGGTGGCATTGCTTATGGCGATGTGAATAATGACGGTTACTTAGATGTAGGTTACGGAATGCATCATAATTATTCAAGCGATGATTTTGGCGACCAATTAATGGAAGTGGCTTTAGGAGACGGAACTGGACGAAATTGGTATCCTTGGGATGATAGTTTAGCTACTCACGGGCAAGACTGGGGAATGTTTGGCACTGATTTTACTGATGTTAACAATGATGGATTTTTGGATATCGGCTCTAATTCTTTTGGGTATGATGATGGTATTCATATCTATCTCAATTTAGGCAATGGAGTTTGGCGAAGAAGTTTTGGTTTTATAGGTGGTAATTCTAATATGGATTTCGTTTTTGGCGATATCAATAAAGATGGTAATGTGGATTTTGCGTGTGCCCATCAATTTGGCAGTGTCTATTTTGGTGATGGAAATGGTAATTTCTCTTTAGCCCATCGTAATTTACCTTCTCCTGGTAATACTGGTTATCAAAGTGTAGCTTTAAATGATGTAGATAATGATGGAGGTATGGATTTGGGATTTATTAATCCCCAAGGAGGTATTGAAGTTTGGATTTTTGATGAAAATGGTGACACTTGGCAAAATTTCTCTGGGTCTCTTCCTCCAACGGGAAATTTTCAAAGAATTCAACTTTTTGATATGAATATAGATGGCTTTATTGATATTATTGCCCAAGGTAACGGTGTTTTAAAAATTTATTTAGGCGATGGCCAAGGAGAATGGCAAGAGGTAGTGACTATTAATACTCCCAGCCCAGGAACAGGACAGGAATTAAAAGTTGGTGGCGATTGTGACCATAATGGTTATCCGGATATAATTTTAGTAGCGAGGGAAGGCTCTTGGCCAAATTATCGAAATCGGGCAAGATTTTTTAAAGAAACTTCTTCCGCCCAAAGATTGAATATTTATCTCGTTTTTCCCCGTGGTTACGAAAGATTTCAGCCAAATTCGGTTAATTTCATAAGATGGCTTTCGGCTGTTCCTAATCATCCCCAAAATCCTTCCTATGTAAAAATTGAATTTTCCAGCAATGGTCCTAATGGACCTTTTACTGTTCTTATTGATTCTTACCCCAATACTGGTTTTTACCAATGGCATATTCCCAATATTATTAGTAATAATTGTTATTTAAAATTCACTTTAATAACACCTGCCGAAACTATTTTTACATTAACTCCCCGACCATTTGCTATTGGAATGGCAAGCCATCTTTCTCAAAAGAAAGAAGAAAAAATTAATTTTCGAAAAAATAATTTATCAAAAAACAAGATTTTTGATTTACTGGGCAAAGAAGTTAAACAAAAATTTTTAAAAAAAGGAGTTTATTTTATTAAAGATAATAAGAATTTCCAAAAATTGGTAATTATTAAATAAATATTGATTTTTAAAAATTTTAAGTTTAAAATTATTTCTAAATGATTGAAGAATTTTTTAATATTTTTGGTAATACTTTTCAGTTCGGGTTAATTTATTTTGATAAAGAAGGGCATATTAAGTTTGTTAATAACAATTTTCTCTCCCTTTCCCAATTTCGGCAAGAAGAATTAATTGAAAAAAATTGGCAAGAAATAATAATTGAAGAAGATAAAAGGTGGGTAGAAGAATATTTTCGGGAAAATAAAGAAAAATCTTTTAATTTAGATTTCCGGATAAAAAGAAATTTCCTCCCGATGCGGGTTTTCTTTTCGCCAGTATTTAAAGAGAAAGAATTGTTAGGTTATCTGCTTTCTTTTTTCCCCATTGAAAAGGAAAAAGAATTAGAAAGAGAAATAATTATTTCTACCAATATTTATCATGAAATTATGGAAAATGCTATTGACGGCATCTGTATTTTTAAAGAAAAAAAGCTTATTTTAACAAATCGCCGCTTAGAAGAACTTACCGGTTATAGCCAAGAAGAATTAAAAAATATCAATTTTTTAGAACTTCTTTCGCCAAAAGATAAAAATCAAATTAAAAATATTTTAGAGAATCCCGAGAATGTTCTTTTACCCTTACATTTTGAAATCCAGCTTATTCATAAACATAAATTTCCTATTGATACGGAATTAAGGATTGTTCCCATTGCTAAAAATGGTGTTCACTCTTTGATTTTTTTCTTTCGCGATATTACCCAATTAAAAGAGTTAGAAAAATTAAAAACCGATTATTTTGCCATGGTTTCTCACGATTTACGAAGTCCCCTAACAACTATCAAAGAAGCGGTTGCTCTTCTCTCAGAAATGGCTAAAGGTAAATTACCCAGTGAAAGCGAAAGGTTTTTTAATATCATCTCTGAGGAATTATTTAAACTTTTCCATTTAATTGACAATCTAATCGAAGTTTCGCGATTAGAAACTGGCAGGATAAAACTTAACTTTCAGCCAGTTGAAATCCAACAATTGATTAATAAATCGTTAACCAGTTTTCAAATCTTTTATGAGAAAAAAAATCTCCGCATTGAAAAAAAATTCCCGGCTTATTTACCAAAAGCAGAAATCGACCCTGACCGCTTTTCTTCAGTAATAAACAACCTTCTTGATAACGCCATTAAATATTCACCGCAAGGCGGAAAAATCACTATTGAAATCCAAAAAATTGAACCCAATGCTAAAATCATAAAAGAGAAAAAATTAAAATTAGGAATTCCCTATCTTTTAATCAGTATTTCCGATGAAGGGCCAGGCATTCCTAAGGAATATCAGGAAAAAATTTTTGAAAAATTTGAAAAGGTCGAATTAAAACCCGGAGTAAAAGGAATTGGTTTGGGTTTAGCCATTGTGAAAAATATTGTCAAACTTCACAAAGGAGAAATTTGGGTTGAAAGTGATGGTTTAAAAGGCAGTACTTTCAATATTTTAATACCATTAACCCAAAAATAATTATGGAAGAAAATAAACATAAAATATTACTGGTAGAAGATGAAGAAAATTTAAGAGAAATTTTGAAATATCAATTGGAAAATGCGGGTTATCAAGTTTATACCGCTGCTGACGGAATGGAGGCTTTAAATCTTGCTCGAAAGCATAAAATTGATTTGATTATTTTAGACCTCATGCTTCCCAAACTTGATGGTTTTACAGTTTGCCGACTTTTAAAATTTAGTGAGCAATATAAAAAAATACCGCTAATTATGATTACTGCCCGAACCAATCCGGAAGATAGAGAACGGGGAGTAGGAATGGGCGCTGATTTCTACTTAACAAAACCTTTAAATAAAGAAGAATTGTTAGAAAAGATTGCTGAACTTTTAAAACCAAAAGAGATACCCCACGAAACATAGAATTTTACTTTCCCTTCTTTTCTTCTTTTTAACTTTTGCTTTTTCCATGCCCCCTTTATTTTTATACGAAAAAAAGATTACCCCAAAATTCAAAATAAAATTTCCCTATCAAATTGAAAAACCAGTAATCACAAAAAAGACAATCGGAATTAAAAAATTACTGGTTATTTTAGTATATTTTCCTGACAATCTCTTTCTTTATGAAAAAAGAAATTTTTCTGACCTGCTTTTCAAAGAGAACAATAACTCCTTAAGAGATTATTATTATGAAGTCTCCTACGGAAATTTATTAATTATTGGTGAAGTTTATGGCTGGTTTTGTTTAAATAATAATTATAGTTATTATGTTGATAGCAATTTCGGTATTTATGGAAATTATCCCCACAATTCTCAAGGTTTGGTGATTGATTTGATAAAAACCTGTGATTCCGAAATTAACTTTCGTGATTATGACGAGGATAATGACGGTTATGTAGATAATCTGATAATCGTTCACAGCGGACCAGGAGCTGAAGAAACCCAAAATAAAAATGACCTCTGGTCTCACAAATGGGAATTGGCTGATAACAGCGCCGGTTCTCCTGGACCCTATCTTACTGATGATGGGGTTTATGTTAATCTCTATACTATCCAACCGGAAAGATTTCAAGATGGCAAATTAATAACTATTGGTGTCTTTGCTCACGAATTTGGACATCTTTTAGGTCTACCCGATTTGTATGATACTGATTATTCTTCTTACGGCTTAGGAATTTTCTGTTTAATGGCCAGTGGTGGTTGGGCAAGAAAAAGCGAAAATGAACCCTACGGTTCTTCTCCCACCCATCTTTCTCTTTGGTGTAAATATCTTTTAGGCTGGATAAATCCGGATTCCTTTCAAAAAGGTTATTTAGAAGAAGCAAAAGAGTTAGAAATCCCTTCTTCTACAATCCTACCTTACGGAATAAGAATATTAGAAAATCCAAATTCCACTGCTGATTGGTCCTTTAACCAAAAAGGAAAGGGGGAATATTTTCTTTTAGAACACCGAAGAAAAATTGGTTTTGACCAATCTTTACCTAATGAGGGTTTATTAATTTATCATATTAACGAAGAAAAAAATAATAATGATGATGAAAAAAATCCTTTGGTTGGTATTTTACAAGGAGATCGGGAGAAAAATTACTTATTAAAAGATTTAGGCACCGCTCACGATTTTTGGCAAAATGATAGTTTGGGAGTAAGCGATTTAACTACACCGTCAACAAATTTTTATGACAAAACTCCGAGCGGTGTAAAAATTTATAATATCAAATATTTAAATAATCTAATCTATTGCGACATTGAAATTAAACCGTTATTTTTAGGAAAGGTTTATGCCTATCCTAACCCTTTTATTTTTAAAGATAACCCCTATCCTTATTTAATTATCAATTACGAACCAAGCGATACTTTAAAACTTAAAGATAAATTCCCATCTTTTAAAATAAAGATTTTTACCTTGGATGGTGCTTTGGTAAGGGAATTAAAAAAGATACCGGAAGAGATAAAGCCAGAAAGGCGAAGTGGTTTTTGGGATATGAAAAATAAAAAAGGTAAAGAAGTTAGTAGTGGTCTTTATCTCTATCTTATTGAATTAGAAAGCGAAGGAATTATTGAAAGAAAAAAGGGATTTATTACAATTATTAGATAAAAGGAGAAAAAGATGTTTAATTTCAAAGAGAAAAAGATAATCGTTACTGGTGCGGGACAAGGAATTGGAAAGGCGATTGCTAAAAAATTTGCCGAATTTGAAGCCTTTATTGCCGTCTGCGATATTAACCAAGAGACTGCGGAACTAACAAAAAAAGAGTTAGAAATTATTGGCGGTCGCAGTCTGGCTTATAAAGTGGATGTGAGTGATTATCAAGCGGTAAACGAAATTGTTAAAAAAATTGCGGAAGATTTTTCTGGTATTGATATCCTTATCAACAATGCGGGCATTGTTCGCGATGCCTTACTGATAAAGATGAGTGAAGAAGATTTTCAGAAGGTGATTGATGTTAATTTAAAAGGCACTTTTAATTTTACGAAAGCGGTTCTCCCCTATCTTTTACAAAAGCGTTGGGGAAGAATTGTGAATATCGCTTCCATAATTGGTGAGATGGGAAATATTGGCCAAGCAAACTATGCGGCGGCGAAAGCCGGAATTATTGCTTTTACCAAAAGTGTTGCCAAAGAAGTTGCCAATAAAAATATTACGGTTAACGCGATTGCCCCGGGTTTTATTGAAACACCAATGACTGAAAAATTAAGTCCCCAAATTAAAGAGAAATACCTTTCTTTAATACCCTTAAAAAGATTTGGCCTTCCGGAAGAAGTGGCTAATGTCTGTCTTTTCCTTTGCAGTGATTTAGCCAGTTATATTACTGGTCAAGTAATAAGGGTTGACGGTGGGCTTTTAATGTAAAGATTAAGTAGCCGAAACTGCCTTCTTTCCCGGTTTTAGTTTTACTATTTCACCTTTATATCTAATTCCTTTTCCTTTATAACTATCCGGCGGTTTAATTTTTCTGATATTAGCGGCCACTTGACCAACAAGATATTTATCAATCCCTTTAACCACAATTTCGGTTAAAGGTGTTTTTGGGTCATCAGGATTTGGCGCCTGCCGAACATCAATTTCTATTCCTTTCGGTAGTGGAAAATTTACCGGGTGGGAAAAACCAACAAAAAGTTGAAGCCCTTCTTTTGTCTTTTGTGCCCGGTATCCTTGGCCCCGCAATTCTAATATTTTTTCGAATCCTTTGGTAACACCAATCACCATATTATTTATCAACGACCACATTAATCCCCGAAATTTCTTTGCTTTCGGATTTTTCTCTTTTACCCAGATTTGGCTATTATCAAGAATAACATCAACTGCTGGATGGATTTTCATATTCAATGTTCCTAAAGGACCAGAAACAAATATTTCTTCACCTTTTAATTCTACTTTCACCTTCTCCGGAATAATTATTGGTCTTTTACCAACTGGCATAGATAAATTATATTAAATTTTATCTTAAAGTCAACAAGCTTATTTATTGACTTATTAAAATTTTCAGTTATATTAAATTAACGATGGGCAAAACAATTGCTATTGCTAATCAAAAAGGTGGTGTTGGTAAAACAACAACCGCCATAAATCTGTCAGCGGCTTTATCCATGAGAAAAGAAAAAATTCTTCTGTGCGATATCGACCCCCAAGCCCACGCCACTTTGGGATTAGGTATTGACAAAAAAAATTTAAAATTTTCCGTTTATGACTTACTTTTAAAAAAAGCCAATATTCACCAAATAATTATCACCAACATCTTTGAAAACCTTGACTTATTACCAGCTAATATCCATCTCGCTGGTTGTGAAGTTGAGCTACCTTTTATTGAAAATCGGGAATTTTTATTAAGAAACAGCTTGGAAGAAGTAAAAACCGATTATTCTTTTATTATCATTGATTGCCCTCCTTCTTTAGGAATTTTAACCATTAATGGCTTGGTAGCTTCTGATAGTGTTTTAATACCCGTACAACCAGAATATTACGCCTTAGAAGGCATTTCCCGACTTTTAGATACTATCAATTTAGTGAAAAAAAATCTTAATCCTTATTTAAGGATTGAAGGAATTTTAATAACCATGTATCAATCACGACTTAATTTAACCAAACAGGTAGAAGAAGAATTAAGAAATTTTTTTAAAGAATTAGTCTTCCAAACAGTTATTCCCCGTAGTGTCCGTTTAGCCGAGGCACCCAGTTTTGGTAAAACTATTTTTCAATACGACATAACCTCTCTGGGTGCCCAAGCCTATCTCCAATTAGCAAGTGAAATCTTAAACCACCAGGAGAAAAAAGATGAAGCATAAAGCTTTAGGGAAAGGGCTTAACGCCCTCATTTCCGAAGAAACCAAAAAAATTTTAGAAAACGAAGTTATTTATTTAAAGATTGAGGAAATAAAATTAAATCCTTACCAACCAAGGAAATTGATTGATGAAAAAAGTTTAGAAGAATTGGCAAATTCGATTAAAGAAAAAGGAATTTTACAGCCCTTAGTAGTAAGAAGAACGCGTGAAGGTTACCAATTAATTATGGGGGAAAGAAGATGGCGAGCGGCAAAATTAGCCGGACTTAGTGAAGTGCCAGTGATTGTGAAAAATGTGAGTGAGCCGGAAATGATTGAAATGGCATTGATTGAAAATTTACACCGGGAAGATTTAAATCCAATAGAGGAAGCCTTAGGTTACAAAAGTTTAATTGAAGAATTTAACTATACCCACGAAAAGATTGCCGAAAAGGTTGGTAAAGACCGGGCAACCATTACCAATATGTTAAGATTATTGACTTTACCCCCAAAAGTGAGAGATTATTTGGCGAGCGGCTTAATTACCGTTGGCCACGCGAAAATTCTTCTTTCTCTATCTGATAGACAGCTCCAAGAACAATGGGCGGAAAAGATAATTAATGATGGTCTTTCGGTAAGACAATTGGAAAACAAAATCGCTTCTTTAGAAGGAAAAAAAAGGAAAAGAGGCGAAAAAGAAAAAAAAGACCCCTTTATCTTAGATTTGGAAGAAAGATTGAAAGAATACCTGGGAACAAAAGTGAGCATTAATAAAAAAGAAGAAGGAGGAAATATAATTATTGAATTCTATTCCGATGAAGATTTAAATAGAATTATTGACAAGATTATTTAATAACTTGGTCAACAATTGCTTTTAAATTTTTTATAATCTCTTTATCCAAAGAAGATTTTTCAATAGTTTCTTCCCATTTCAAAATCTTTTTTATTTTCTTCTTTCTTTTTAAAGAATGGTATTTCCGAATTTGGTTTAAATAATCTTTCAATTCCACCACCTTTATCCCCTTATTAAAAAGCAACTGCTTTGCCTGCTCTTCAATCAGAAGTCTTTCTTTTTGATATTTCTCGTAACCTTCCGCCATCTTTTTAAGTTTTTCGTCAGTAATTGGTTTTACTTGCCTTTTTCTTTTTATTTCCCTTTTATAGGCTTTTTCGGTCAATTTTTTAATCATTGCCATTTTATCAACATCAAGACCTTCAACTTTCATTTTTTCAATATCTTTTCCTTCTGATAGGGCTTCAAAAATCTTTTCCGAATATTTCCCATATTTTTTAATTAAATCCTTAGGAATATTAAAGGAAAGAAGAAGGTTTTCTATCTTTTTAGCAAGGTATTGAGGATAATTAATAACTGGCTTTTTCTGATATCTTATACCTAAAAGATATTTTTTTAATCTTTTATCTTTTTTCTCTTTCGCAAATAACCTTTTAAACTCTAATTCATCAATTTGGGAAAAGAATTTGCTAAAAGGGATATGTAAAGCCCTTAAATAATTTAAAATGAGATTTATTGATGGTTCTTTTATCTTCCCTTTTTCTAATTTCGAAAGATAACTTATATTCTTTTTACAATAATAAGCAATATTTTTCAAAGTTAAACCCCTTTCTTTTCTTAATTCTTTTAATAAATTACCAATAACCTTTGAAAAATTCATAATTTTAGAATAAATAAAAAAATTTAAGATTCAAGTTTTTTGAAGTATAGGTTAAACTATTGAGATTCAACAATTTATAAGAACGGGAAACTTTCCTATTAGGAAACTTTTTTAAAGCCTGAAAATTTATTTAAATAATTGAAATATAACGATTTAAATGAATTTGAGAAAAATTATAGGGAGCTATCCCCTATACCACCTTATTTATATCTTTCTCAAGATTTTTTAAGGGAATAATTAGGGTGGTTATTTTTAATTTTAAGTCTAAAAAATTGCTTTCTTATATCCAAAATTGAGATGTTTCTTTAATATTTTTAATGGAGGTGAGCGGATTCGAACCGCCGACCTTCTGCTTGCAAAGCAGATGCTCTCCCAGTCTGAGCTACACCCCCAACTAAATTATTATAAAAAATTATAAAAAAATTTCAATTTTTTTCCAATATCTCTATTAACTTTTCTTTCACCTCTCTTGGGTCAATCTTGCCATTATATCTTTTTACCACCTCGCCAATCAAATAACCAATAACCCCTTTTTTGCCTTTTTTGTATTTTTCGACAACTTCTTTCTCTTTTATTAAAACTTCTTCAATCACTTTCTCTAAATCTTCTTCTTTTTCTTTAATTGTCAATTTTAAAAGGTCAGAAATTTCTATCTTCTTTTCCACCAGTTCGTAAAAAATTTTCTTAATATTTCCCATCGGCAATCTTTTTTCACTTAAAAGATTTAAAAAATAAGCCAGTTTTTCAATTTCTAAAGGAAATTCCTCAATAGTAATATTTTTTTCGTTTAAAATCCTTAAAACTTCGTTTATCAGCCAATTGGTAGCCAACTTTTTATCTTTTACCAATTTCATTAAATTTTCGTAATAATCACATAATTTTTTATCGCTAACAATTATTTCGCAAATTTCCTCTTTTAAAGGGTATTCTTTTAAAAGCCTTCTTTTTCTTTCTTCGGGCAACTCTTTCAGTTCTTTTCTTGCCTCCTCAATCTCTTTTTCGCTAATCACCAAAGGTGGTAAATCGGGCTCCAAAAAATAACGATAATCCTCTTCCTCTTCTTTACTTCTCATTACTTCAGTTTTCTTCTCTTTTTCATTCCAAAGTAAAGTTGCCCTTTCTATCTCTTTACCTTCTTTTAATAAACTTTTTTGATAATTAATTTCATATTCCAACGCCTCTTTCACATTTTTTATTGAATTCAAATTTTTTATCTCTCTCCTTTCAAAGGCTTTGCCGTTATATTCCAAAGAGATGTTTGGCTCGCACCTTAAATTACCTTTTTCCATATCGGCATCAGAAATATCTAAATATATCAAAATCTGCTTTAATTTTTCAATAAAATCACAAACTTCTAAAGGATTTTCAAAATCCGGTTCAGTAACAATTTCTACCAAAGGAATACCGGCACGATTAAAATCGATCAAAGTTTCGTTAGCCGTGTGGATAAGTTTGCCACTATCTTCTTCTAAATGGACCCTTCTTATTCTAATTTTTTTGTTATTAATTAAAAGATAGCCATCATAAGCCAAAGGATTTTTATATTGGGTAATTTGATAACCTTTTGGTAAATCTGGATAGAAATAATGTTTGCGGGCAAAATAACTTTCTTTGGCAATTTCACAATTCAATGCTAAGGCTAATTTTAAAGCCAAAAAAACGGCTTTTTTATTTAAAACCGGTAATGTTCCGGGATAACCTAAACAAATTGGACAGACATTGGTATTGGGGAAAGCAGCAAAGCTATTGGCACAAGAACAGAAAAGTTTGGTTTCGGTCTTTAATTGGCAATGAATCTCTAAGCCAATTATTACTTTATAATTCTTCAATTCCATAAGCAAAATCTAAAATCTCTTTTTCACAAAAATGTCTTCCGATAATCTGAATTGATATTGGAAAATTATCAATTTTTTCTTTTAAAGGTAAAGTTAAAGCCGGCAAACCGACTAAAGAAGCGGGCACAGTAAAAATGTCAGAAAGATACATCATTATCGGGTCAGTCAATCTTTCACCCAATTTAAACGGTAAGGTTGGCGAAACCGGCGCTAAAATTATATCTACTTCTTCAAAGGCTTTTTGAAAATCTTCAAAAAGCATTCTTTTCACCTCCAGCCCCTTAGCATAATATTCTTCGTAATAACCTTTAGAAAGTCCGTAGGTTCCCAAAACAATCCTCCTTTTCACTTCCTTACCAAAACCTTCACTTCTTGTTTTTAAATAAATTTCATCAATATCTTTGGCGTCTAAATTTAAACCGTAGCGCAAACCATCATATCTGGCTAAATTGGATGAAGCTTCACAGGTAGCAATAAGATGATAGGCATAAATTCCGTATTTAATTGTTGGTAAAGAGATTTCATAAAGTTTTACCCCAATTTTTGAAAGTTCTTTAAAAAAATCTTCATAAATTTTTATTAACCTTTCATCCATTTCTTTTAGAAAGAAATCTTTGCTTATTCCTACTCTTACTGCTTTTAAATTATTTTTTAAAGGTAAATAATCAGGAACCGGATAGTTAACCGAAGTAGCATCATTTTCATCATAACCACTGATTGCTTGTAAAACCAGGGCACAATCTTCAACATAAGAAGCAATTACCCCAATAACATCTAAGGAAGAAGCAAAGGCAACTAAACCAAATCTTGATACTCTTCCATAAGTAGGTTTTAAACCACAAACACCACAAAAGGCTGCTGGTTGCCTTACAGAACCACCAGTATCCGAACCTAAAGCAACTGGCACTAAATTACCACCAACCGCCGCCGCACTACCACCAGAAGAACCACCAGGAACATATTCTTTATTTATTGGATTCAAAACCGGACCAAAATAGGAAAACTCATTGGAAGAACCCATAGCAAACTCATCCAAATTTGTCTTACCAATAATTATCGCTCCTTTTTCTTCTAACCGTTTGACAGCCGTTGCCGAGTAAGGAGAAATAAAATTTTCTAATATCTTGGAAGCGCAGGTTAACCTTTCATTTTCGTAAGCAATATTGTCTTTTACTGCAATCGGAATACCAAAAAGCAAACTTTTTATCTCTTTTTTTTCTTTAAATTCTTTATCACATAAAGATGCCTTTTTTCTTGCTTTTTCTTTAAAGACTGAAATAAAGCAGTTTAAATCTTTATTCTCTTCAATTCTTTTTAAAAAAGTTTCTATTAAATCAGAGTAGGTAAGTTCTCCCTTTCTTATTTTCTCTTGGATTTCACTAATTTTTAATTTTAAAGGCTCCATTAAAGCATCTTTTTAATTCTAAAATAACCTTCTTTGTAGCGAGGTGAATTTCTTAAAAAATCATTTTTAAAAATTTCTACTTTATCTTCCCTTAATGGACATTTAAACTGATAAAGAAAATAAAGAGCCTCTTTCCTTTCGTTTGCTTTTAATGCTTTTATCTTTTGAAAATATTCAACGATTTTCTCACATTCTTTAACAAAATTTTCCAACCCTTCCTTATCAAATTTTAATTTTGCTAAGGCAATAACTTTTTTAATAACTTCTTCCATTAAACCAATTTGGCTTGATTGATATAAAGTTCAAACTGACAACCTAAGAAGAGTGAAGCCCTTCGGGCCATTATCATTCGGTTTAAAAAAATTTCAAAATATTCCATTACCGGCGCAATCTTGATATCAATCTCTAAATCAAAAATTATTCTTTTTCTTTTATTGTCAACATTTAATACTGACCTCGTAACCGCGTAATTAACCCGGTCATGGATGTCAAATTTCACAAACTCGGGATTCCTTACCCTTGTTCGGTGAACATCCGATTTGTCAGCAATTATCAGAGCGGCAGAAATTTCCGAAATTGGGGTTCCATCTTCTTCGTGATGATTACCTAAGGCGGCAACCACTTCCAAAATTTCTGAATAAGGCATCTTCATTCTTTTTAATATTTGGTAAGCCAAGATTGCGGACATATGTTCATGTTTATCCCGATTAACGACATTACCAATATCGTGCAAGAAACCGGTTATCGCTGCTAATTCGGCTTTTCTTTCTCCATATTCTAATTTCTTTAAAATATAATAACTCCTTTCAGCAACCAACCGGGCATGCCGTAAACCGTGTTCCGTATAACCAATTATTGCCAATTGCTTATCAGCTGAATTGATTAAGGAAATAACTTCTTTATCCTTAGAAAGTCTTTCTAAGGTCACTTTCTTTATCATGGTGTTACCCGATAGCGATCCCGAGGAAAGAGACTGGCTTCTCTAATATTTTTTAAATTTAAAAGCTGTTGGGTAAGCCTTTCACAACCAATTGCTAAACCACCGTGAGGAGGCATACCATATTTAAAAATTTCTAAATAAAAACGAAAATTCTCAGGATTATAACCAAATTTTTTAATATTCTCATAAAGCATATCATAATCATGAATCCTTTGGCTACCAGTAGTTATCTCCATACCTTTGTATAATAAATCAAAACCCCGGGAATAAACTGGATTAGTATCTGGCATGGTGTAAAAAGGGCGGGCACTTGTGGGAAATTTGGTAATAAAAACAAAGGGGGTTCCGTATTTCCTTAAAGAATAATCACATAAAAGTCTTTCTTCTTCCGGTGACAAATCATCACCTTTTTCTTCTTTGTTATATTCCTTTTTTAAAATTTCCTTAGCTTCATAAAAAGGGATCCGGGGAATATCTTTAATCTCCTCTAATTCTATTTGATAATCTTTTAAAATCTCCGAATAATTCTTTCTTAAATATTTAAAAAGGTATTTCAAAAACTTCACTTCCAAAGTCATCACCTCATCTTCATCTTCAATAAAGCCCATCTCCAAATCTAACGAAAGATATTCGTTTAAATGTCTTGAGGTTTCGTGGTCTTCTGCCCGATAGACAAAACCAACCTCATAAACCCTTTCGAAACCAGCGCCCACGAGCATCTGTTTATAAAATTGGGGGCTTTGAGCCAAATAAGCAACTTTGTCAAAATACTCAATCTTAAAAAGTTGGGTTCCACCTTCAGTTCCCGAAGCAACAATCTTAGGAGTATGAACTTCTAAAAAATCATGCTTCTCTAAAAAAGTGCGGAAACATTTAACAATTGCCTGTTTTATTCTGAAAATATTACCAATCTTTATATTCCTTAAACTTAAGGGGCGGTAATCTAAAATCGTATCTAACCTTAGATTTAAAAGTGAGAGGTCGCGATAATATTCAAAAGGCAAAACCGCTTTTGGTAAACTAAGGATTTCAATCTTATTAATCACAACTTCCATCCCCTTTGGTGCTTGACTTTCTTCTTTCACTTTTCCCCAAATTTTACAAACCGTTGATTTTTCAACCTTTGAAAGGTTTTCAATCTCCTTATCACAAATTCCTTGAATCTGACCACTCCGGTCGCGGAGAATAAAAAATTGTAAACGACCAATTTTTCTAATTCCTTCAACCCAACAGAAAAGCAAAACTTCTTTATTGAGATACTTTCTTAAATCTTTTATCAAAATCCTCTTCATATCCTTTTATTTTAATTAAAATATTTATATTGTCAAAAATAATTGAAATATTATAAAATTTTTTTATAATTATTTAAATGTTTTTAATTATTTTTCTTATTTTTCAGAATAGCTATTTTCAAAATATCAAAGGCTATGATACCCCTGCCGATGAAGGTGGTAGTATCACCTTAGAATGGAAGATAAAAGAAGAATTTCTTTCCGATACCAACCCGATAAAATTTTTTGAAATCTACCGAAAAGAAAAGGAAAAGGAATTTATAAATGTTGGTTTTGTTTTATCCCAATATAATACCTATGAAGATAAAGGTTTAATTGATGGTAAAGATTATTATTATCAAATATGGGCAATAAGAGAAAAGGATACCTTAAAATCAGAAATTATTGGCCCTATCTATTCTAAAGCCCAATGGTTTAATACCAACCGTTTAAATGTCTTAATCATTACCATCATTTTGTTTGTAGTCTTTTTATATTATATTGAAAAAGCCAAGAAAGGCGAAAAATTATTTGTGAGAAAGATTGCTGGTTTAGATGCGATTGATGATGCGGTTGGAAGAGCGACCGAAATGGGTAGACCAATTCTATTTTCTTTTGGTCTTGGTGTTATAACCGATGTGGTAACAATTGCTGCCTTATCAATTCTTTCTAAGATTGCCAAAAAATGTGCCGAATACGGAACCAGACTCTTAATTCCCAATTATGACCCAATTGTAATGGCAGCTGCTCAAGAAACAGTAAAAGAAGCCTATTTAGAAGCTAATAGACCAGACCTTTATAAAGAAAGTGATATTACTTATTTAACCTCTGACCAATTTGGTTATGCTGCTGGTTGTGACGGAATTATTTTACGAGAAAAACCCGGAGCAATTTTTTGGCAAGGTTATTTCTTTGCTGAATCTTTAATTTTGGCGGAAACCGGCCATTCAGTTGGTGCTATCCAAATTGCTGGAACAACTGCCATTACCCAATTACCTTTCTTTATTGCCGCTTGTGATTATACCTTAATTGGTGAAGAGATGTTTGCTGCTTCTTGTTATTTAAAACCTGAACCTCATATGTTAGGTTCCTTAAAAGGCGAAGATTTCTTAAAGGCAATAATTTTAGTTATTTTTGTTGTTTCCACGCTCATCGCTACCTTAGCAGTAATTTTTAAAGATTTTACTTTTATAAATAATCTTTTTCAATTTATAAACAATATTTTTACTGTAAAATGATTAGACACCAATTACCGTTAATCATCACTTTTTTTACCGGCATGCTTTTAATCATTACTTTCTTTATTCCCCATAAACCTTTTGGCGATTTGGAACAAAGGTTTTTAATCTGGTATTCAATAATCTCCGGTTTTACTGTCTTACTTGGTTTAGATAGTTTAGTTCGCTATCATTTGGGTAAATTAAAAAAAGAATTTAATATCCACAGTTTTATTTTAATTCTTTCTTTATTTTTAACTTTAATTTTAGGTTTTTATTCCTGGTTTAGATTTAAAACCCCTTTTGCCTTAAATTCGCCCTTTATGTTTCTTTATACCTATGTGATTATTCCCCTTCAAGCAACGATGTTTGCTTTACTTGCTTTCTTCATTGCTTCCGCTGCCTATCGGGCATTTCGGGCAAGAACCTTTGAAGCCACTTTATTATTAATTGCGGCAACCATCGTTATGCTCGGTCGGGTACCGATTGGTGGTTATATTTCCAAAGGAATTGCTTACTTTATCTCTTTCCTTTTTAAAATCCCCTATGAAAAAATTTCCGAAACTCAAATCTTTGCTATCGTGAGTGATTGGATAATGAATATTCCCCAAAATGCTGCTAAGAGAGGTATTTTTATCGGTACTGCCTTGGGTGGTATTGCAATGTCAATAAGAATAATTTTAGGTATTGAAAGAACTTATATTACCAAATGAGAGAATTTTTAACCAAACTGGCAACAATTGACCGAAGAATTATTTATCTTTTAACTTTTTTAGTAGTTTGTTTGCCGATGCTTTTCAAAATGATAATGCCCATAAGGATTTCGGAAGAAGTAAAAAGGGCTTTTAAGGAGATTGATAATTTAAAACCAGGTTCAATCGTAATGATTTCTATTGATTACGATGCCGCTTCCGAACCAGAATTACAACCGATGCTTATTGCCATTTTAAGACATTGTTTTTCTAAGGATATTAAAGTGATTTTATTGGGTCAATGGGCATTGGGATTACCTTTGGGCGAGATGGCTTTGAATCAGGTTGCAAAAGAGTATAATAAAAAATATGGCGAAGATTATGTTAATCTTGGTTATCGTCCAGGATATACTGCTTTAATGGTTGGTATTGGTAAAGAGCTAAGGGATTTTTTCCCAACCGATTATAAAGGTATTCCAATTGATTCTTTTCCTTTTATGAGAAAAGTGAGAAATTACCAACAGATAGATATTTTAGTCGGTTTGGAAGCCGGGGCTACTGGTGATGCTTGGGTTCAATTTGCTGGTGCCCGTTTTAATCAGAAAATAATATTAGGAACAACCGGTGTTGTTGCTCCTGATATGTTTCCTTATTTACAGGCAAAACAGATTGTCGGTCTCATTGGTGGTCTTCAAGGAGCGGCGGAGTACGAAACTTTGGTGAAAAAAGCTGGCAGCGCTATCTTAGGAATGCCGGCCCAATCGTTTGTCCATCTTTTAATAATTATTTTTATCATCGTCGGTAATATTGGCTATTTTATTTTAAGAAGAAAGAAATGATATTAGATATTATTGGTACTTGGCTGGCAGCAACTTTGACCTTAGCTATCTTCTCTTTTTTATACAAAGATAATCCTTTTTACAAACTGGCCGAACATATTTATGTTGGTGTCTCGGCTGGCTTTTGGGTTATTTATGTTTGGTCCTTTGATATCAAACCAATGTTAATTGACCGTTTTATCAGTGAAACCGGCATTGAAAAATGGATATTAATAATTCCGGCTATCTTAGGAATTTTAATGCTCACCCGTTGGTTTCCAAAAACTGCCTTTTTATCACGAATACCTTTAGCCTTTACGATTGGTATCGGTGCGGGTTTAGGAGTCACTGCCAGTATTCAAGGTTTCTTAATTCCCCAAATTGGTGCTACTTTATTACCATTAACTAATATCAATAATATTTTATTAGTAATTGGCGTAATTTCCACAATTATCTATTTTTATTTTTCTAAAGAATTTAAAGGCTCGCTAAAATTATTTTCTCGTTTGGGAATAATTTTTATTATGGTCGCTTTTGGTGCTTCTTTCGGCTATACGGTAATGGCAAGAATCTCTTTATTAATCGGTCGGATATATTTTCTTTTACATAATTTTTTGCGCATTATCTAAACACCTTTTTTTCTTTCCATTCTTTTATTATCTTATTAATCCGGTAAAATAAATAGAAAATAATTATTAGTAAAATAAAAAGATAAAAAAGATCAGTTAAAAAAGAAAGCAATTCTCTTTTTTCACCAACTTTTATTACTTTTAAACCATCTTCAGTTGCCAGATAGGCATAAGGAAAATTGACAAAAACATCTTTTACTTCGTATTCATCATCATAATAAATCTCTTTTGGTGAGTAAGGCTTTCTTATATCAATTATCCTTAAGCCACCTTCATTGTTTGCCAAATAAAGATAAGGTTTAAAGAAAAAAAGCGTAGTAGTATAGCCTTCGGAAGAATATTGGATTATTTCTTCCGGATAACTTTTTAACTTGGTATCTAATATTGCCAAACCTTTTCTACCGCAAGCTAAATAGACCAAATTATTCTCTCCGTAGACATCTAAAATTGGCGTTACCTCTTCATAATACCCAACCTCTCTCGGATTATAAATATCTTTTATATCAATTATCCTTAAACCACCTTCCTTATCAGCAAGATATAAAAAGTTTTTTAAGATAAAGATATTCATTGGGGTTCCTAAGGTAGCAATTTCAGCTATCTTTTTGGGAAAGTTAATATCTTCAATCTCATAAATCTTTAAACCATCTTTTTCAGTTGCTAAAAAAAGAAAGGAATTGATTACTTTTATATCATTGGGATATTTTTCAAAAAAAGAAGTAATGCGAAAAGGATGATAAAGATCACTTACATCCCAAATCTCCACACCATCCTTAGTTGCCAGATATAATTTATTTTTAAAATAAAAGACACTCTTTATGCCACTGTTAGCCGTGATTTCTACCGGTAAAATTCTTAAATCCTTTCTTTTAGCATTATAAAAGAAGACCTTTTTCCCAAAAGCATAAAATAAAATAGTTCTTTTCTTATCGTAAGAAAAATTTTTGCTTAAAAGAAAAGTAAAAATTAAAAATAAAAAAAATACCTTTTTCTTTCTCATAAGGCCTCCTTTTTGTTAAAGATACTATTTTTTATTTTTTGTCAATTATTCACTAATTATCAAACCTTCAAAGATATAAATTTCGGTATCTTTATCTTTGTAACTTTCTGGGGGTAAGCCGGCTTTCAGGCAGGTATGTCTTAAAAATGTTTCTCGATCCCAATGGTATTCAACGGCCACTTGGGGAAGAAGGAGCCCTTGATAAATTCCCTTTTTGATAAATAATCCGTGTTTACCAACCTGGATTTCATTCAAATCTTTTATTTTTTTTAATGGTGATAAAATAGTGATTTCAATTTTAATCTCTTTTAGTTCCTTATAGGTTACGGGCGGAAATCTGGGGTCTCTTAAAGCGGCATTAATTGCATTATCAATAACTCCTTCATATAATGGTTTAAACCCTTCAATGTAACCAATACAACCCCTTAATTCACCATATTTTTCTAAGGTGACAAAAACGCCATATTTTTCTTGTAATTTAGAAGAAGTAACTTTAAAATCCGGTATTTTTCCTTCTTTCAGATAACTTTCTAAAGTCTTACGGGCAATATTTAACAATTCTTTTTTCTCCTCTTCGGTTAGATTCAGTGTAAATTCTTCTTTATTTTGCGGTTGGGAATTATCTTGGGGAATAGTGAAAATTACCGAAGAATAGCCAACACAATAGCCACTTTTAACGCCCATTACTTCATTAGAATTGGTATATTTTAATACTTTTGCTTTTACTTTTTCCGAAAGATTTTTTGCTATCAGCATACCAATAACAATTGGAAAACCCCCACAAGCGGCTACCTCTTCTTTTAAAAGGGCATTATAGAAATCTTTTGGGGAAAGTCTTTCAATATAACTTAAGGTTTTTTTATCAGTTTCCACACATTCTTTATAAGAATAGCCGTGATACAAATCAGAGGAGATTAAAAAGATGATATTTTTTTTACTTTCTCTTATCACTTCACTAATCGCCTTTGCCAAACTTTCACACTCTTCATACTTCGGGAAAAGAGTCATTATCGGCACAATTTTAAAATCTTTCAAAATTACCTGTAAAAAAGGAAGTTGTACTTCTAAGGAATGCTCATAATTATGGGCATTTTTATTCTCTTTTAAAAGCAAACATTTACTTTTAAGTTTCTTTGCCACTTCTTCATCAATTGCCACTTCTCCTAAGGGTGTTTCCCAGAAACCATCACCATAGAGGGCAAAACCTTCAAAGGTTGCCTGATGGGAAGGACCGAGCATAATAATTGTGTTAATATTTTTATCTTTAAGAGCTTTATAACTGAAAGCGGCAACTCCACCAGAATAGGGGTAGCCGGCATGGGGAACCAAAACCCCAATAATCTTTTCTTTAACCTCCGAAACTTCAGCCGCTTGCAAATAATTTTCAATAATTTCTTTTAGCTCCTTTTTATTATCCGGATAAAATTGACCACTCACAAAAGGTTTTCTTTTCATTTTAACCTCCAATTTTTGGGGCTTGGACCCACACATAAAAATTAATAATAAAATTATAATAAAAAGTCTCATTCTTTTACTAACTCATCAAGCCTTTTATTGGCTTCCTCAAAATTAGGATTTAACTTTAAACATTCCCGATACATTTCCTTAGCCTTATCCCTCTCGTTTAAACCTTCATAGGCAATGCCCAATTGGTAATAGATAAGATAATCGGGTTTTTCTTTCAAGGCTTTTTCAAACAATTTAATTGCCTTTTCATAATTTTTATTTAAAAGATAAAACTGGGCAGTTTCCAAAATTTCTTCGTAGGTGGCTTTTTTTGTTTTTTTCATTTTATTCTTTTAATAATCTTTCTAAATCTTTTTCTTTTCCTAAAATTATCAAGATGTCGTTTTCGAAAATAAAATCTTCACCCTTAGGCGAAACGATAATTTCCTCTTTCATAACGGGCAAACCTTTTTCGTTAAGATAGGGTGATTTCCTTTTTATCAAAATTACGGTAATTCCGTAGTCTTCTCGTAATCGCAATTCTTTTAAGGTTTTATTAGCAAATCTATTTGGTGCCGAGGTTTCCACAATGGTGTATTCGGGATTAACTTCTAAAACTTCAAAAAATCTTTTGGAACGATAAGTCTTGGCCAATCGGACAGCCGTCTCTTTTTCGGGTAAAATAACTTTATCGGCACCAATCCTTTTTAAAATCTCCGCATGTAATTCGTCAACTGCTTTCACCACCACTTCTTTTACTCCCAGGGTCTTTAAATGCATTACGATTAAAATACTGGCATCAATCTTTTGACCAACACTAACCACACAGCAATCAACTTCCGAAATGCCCGCTTCTTTTAAAGCCTTCTCATCAGTAGCATCCAAAATCAAGGCACCACTAGCCTTTTCACTAAATTCACTCACCTTCTCATCATCCTTATCAATCACAATCACTTCAAAACCTTCATCCAGCAATGCCTTTGCCAGTTGGCTACCAAACCTTCCCAAACCAATAACACAAAAGGTCATAATAAATAATAAATAAAAAAAAGCTAATAGTCAATTAAAAACTTCCCGTAAACCTCTTCTTTCTCTTTTCTTTCTAAGGAAGAAAAAGTTAGTTTATAAAGATAAACACCCCTTTTAAAAGAATTATTAATAGTAATAGTGTTAAAGCCGTAATTTAAAAACAAATTATTTCTTTCTAATAATTTTCGGCCGTTAAGTGAATAAAGCTTCAGGTTAAAAATCGCTGGTTCCGAAAGATTAAAAGTAAAATAGATAGTATTTTTTAAGGAAACTATTTTTAGAGAGCTGACAATTAGCTTTTTTAATATTCTTGTCTTTAAAAAAACCTTCTTCTCGCTTTTATTTAAAAGATTATCATAGATAATAACCCTTAATAAGGTATTTTCTTCTTTTAAACTTATTGGCACTTGGGCATAATAATAAGGAAAAGTATAAAAGAAATAAGAAGATAAAGGAATTTCTTCATTAGAAAAAACAATCTTTGGTGAATAGGGTTTTTTTTCTGCTAAAAAAATTCCGCTTTCATCAAAAGCCCTTATTTCCAAAAGAAAATCTTTTAATATTTCGTTCGTATCTTTCAATTCTTTATTAAAGGCAAAAAGGCTTATTGTTGGCGGTGTGGTATCCAAAGAAAGATAAGGCAAGGTATCCCGCATTAAAGTATCAATATTAAAGGTGAAAGAAGAATCTTTTTTTAAATAGAAGATTGATAAATTTAAAGTTTTCGGTACTTCCCAATAATAATTTTCCGGTGAAGAAAGAAAGACGGTATCTAAGGGCAATCCTTTCGGAAAGGTAAAAACAAAAGAATAAAAAGAATCTTTTAAATTCTCTTTTATCAAAAAAACCTCTTCACCTTCCAAAAGATAAGTAATATCAATAACCCTTGATTTGTATCTTCTTTTTTTCTTACCCAAATTTAAACTAATTGCGGTGGCGGTGGCACCTTTTTCAAAATTAACTTTTATTTCACTTTTCTTACCGGGCAAGAAAGGTGTTCCTTCTATCTCTACGGGAAAAGCTCTTCTTTTTGGCAGGTTTATTTTAATAATTGGTTCAGCAAATAAATGATAAAAGGGATTTATAAGCCAGGCATTAAAGAATGCCTTGCCTAAGGTATCTTCATTATCATAAATAAGGGAAAAGAGGAATCTTCTTAAAAGTTCTTCATTAGAAAAGGGGGAAGTTCCCTTTATCGCACCAATAGTGGCAATAAAACCTTCTTCATTTCTTATCAGTTCTTCGCAAAGGGCCTCAAACTTGGTATCATCAAATCGCCCAACACCACAAGAGCCAAAATAACCAATTGGATAATTTGGTCTTGCCTTTACTTTTGAAACATCCGCCAAAGTCAAAAGCTTCTCGTGGGCAATCTGAAAACCAGCACCATGACCAAAATAAAAACAGAAAGCCATTCCCTTCTTTAAAAAATTTAAAAACTCATCCCGGGCATTGGTCTTATCATATTCTCCAAGAAAGGGAAATTCGGTTAAATAAAGTTTATAAACCAAATAATCCTTAGGAATTAAAGAAGCAATATTTTCACAATTTCTTATGTGGGTATCCCGAAACTCATCAAAAATATCTGGGCTGCCCTTATATTCATCATCGGCTAAAAGTAAAAATCTTTTTTTATAAGGAGCTAAGTTTTTTTCATATTCCTCTATTTTTTTTAAATAAGAAACTACCTCTTTTTCATTTCTTAAAGGTAGTCTGGCTAAAATAAAATCCGGACTTCTCCCATCACCTTCAAAATCGGCAAAATAACTATCAAGGGCATAGATTGAAGTATTATAAACCTCATAATCAAAACCATAACCAATTTCATAGGTAAAAACCTGGGGTTTTTTAGTAATAAGTCCCCGATAATCATAGGTAGCATCACCCAATAAAACTCCGTATAAAGGTCTTTTTAAGGCAAAAAACTTCTTTAACGCATAAGGCTCAAAAATACCAAAATTATAATGGTCACAAATCTCCGAAAGCCTTATTATTTCTCCCCTTATTCCCCTTCTTAAACTTAAAAGTTTCTTAGCAACATAAAAAAGTTCATCAGGCACAATAATAAAATAATCGGCATTAAGGGCATGAATATTAGAATTTTTATACTCACTCTTATTTTCAATCTTTTTCACTTTCCTTACTTTCTTCAAATCGGTAACATAAAGAACTGAAGAAGAAAAAACATTATAGGCTAAATAAAGGGTATCATTCTTTATCAAATAATCTTTTAAAAGTTTCGGGCAAAACTCATCGGTAATATCCAAAATTATTGGTTCTTTTGGTCTTTTAATCTTTAAATAATATTTTTTTACTGAATCAAGGAAAACAAAAAAAGGCGCATAGTTAAAATCAAGTTTTCTTAAATAGGTAAACTCAAAATAATCAGTATAAAAATTTAAAGCCCTATTTTCTTTACAAAAAGCCAATCTTAAAGAAAGGGGGCTATTTACTTCTAAAAAAGTATCTTTCGCATACAAAAAACCATTGGGACTTTGGGCAGAAAAAACCTTTAAAGAATCAAAAAATTTATCATCAACAAAAACTTTTAAATTAAAATCGCTGTAATTATCACAAAAGATTTTTGCCTTTAAAGAAAGGAGCTTAAAAATTCCCGGAATCGCAAAAGAATAAAAAACTTCTTTACAATCTTCATTAGAACCCTTTTCAATCTTCTCCCAAATCCACAAAAGCCCACCCCGGGCTGGACAATCTTTATCTTCTTCAAAATGCTTTTTCTCTTTAAAATAATCTTTACCCAAAGAAATATCATCAGGCAGAGAAGAAACTTCCCTCATTCTTTTGCCCAATTTAGCTCCGTAAAAAAGCCAATAGACATTATTCAAACTATACAAATTCTGACAATATTCAGAAAAATTATTATAAAAAAAGGAAGCACCCCTTCCATAAAAAAGCAAATAATCATCTTCTTTAAACTTTCCGGCTTCCTTATTTTTAACAATAATAGGCACCTCTACCATGGTATCAGGATAAAACCTATTAGGCAGATAAGGACCAATAGAAAAAAGTTGAAAATTATCGGGATTAATCTGCTCCAAAGGCAGCCCGGCTTTTTTCAACTCCTTGCCGGTAATCTGATAAAGCCCACTACTATCAATCTCAATCTTAAAAATAAAAAAAGCCTCTTGAAAAACATTTTTCAAAGTATCCAAAGAAGGCAATCTTTCATAAGTGAGTTTTGGCTCTTCGTAGTAAAATTTCGCTTCTTTAAAAAAAACCTTATTATCTTTTATTAAAAAGGGAAAATAACTTACCCTTAATAACCTATTTCCCCTTACTTCTAAGGTTTCAATCTTTAAAAAATCTTCTTTTTCTTCTAAAAAAACTTCTTTTCCTTCCAAAATCCCCAAAAGGGGTTTTTTAAAATCAGGCGGCAGAGAAAATTCCTTAATTGCCCCTAATTGATAAGCAAAAGAAGAAAGTCCGGCCAAAAAAGTTACTTCCTTAAAATTATTTAAAGAAAAACTTAAAGAAAAAAAATCCAAATCCTTCAAAGAGAAAATAACAAAAAAAATAAAATTCATAAAATTATTATAGATAATTATGAGAAAAAGTCAAAATCTATATTTTTTTATTCCCTTTAAGCACTTCTCGGCGATAATTCTTAATCCTTTTCTTCTTCAAAGTATTCAAAGGCA
>Ga0185307_1000081_pt1 | contig 66428 bp, 74 predicted proteins | sample LHCtaG_FD_128010 | JGI IMG/M metagenome (GOLD analysis project Ga0185307, IMG submission 128010) | Hot spring microbial communities from Little Hot Creek, USA to study Microbial Dark Matter (Phase II) - LHC4sed_matched (SPADES... | ecosystem: Environmental > Aquatic > Thermal springs > Hot... | reverse complement strand
TGCTCTCGGGCGGGAGGGCCATCTTGGGGGTCGGCATGGGGTGGTACGCTCCCGAGTTCGAGGCTTATAGTTGCTGGGACCCAAACAAAGTGAGGTTCGAGAAGACCAAAGAGGCGCTCGACCTCATAGTAAGGCTTTGGACGGAGGACAAGACGAGCTTCGAGGGAAAGTACTACAAGGCTAAGGAGGCAGTCCTCTTGCCCAAGCCCTTGCAGAAGCCACGCCCACCCCTGTGGTTTGGAGGTGTTGGCAAGAGAATGCTCGAGCTAGCGGCAGAAATGGGCGACGGCCTCATCTGCATAGGGCCTAGATGGCTTCCTGTTCATGTGAGTAGCGAGGACTACGGCAAGATAGTCGAAAAGGTCAAGAGGCTTAGAGAGGGTAAGGGGAGAGCGGGCGATTTCACGTTCGCTTGCATAATAGCTCCTCACGAAGACCCAAAAGAGTTCGTGAAAGAGGTTGAAAGTTACAGGAGGTCGGGGATGAACTATCTCATCTTGGGCGTTGTGAGGTTGAGAGAGGCGCTAGGCCAAATTAGGAGGTTTAAAGATGAGGTGGCCTCAACGATGTCCTGACTTCATCACGCTAAGTAAAGAGGGCGAGTCCGCGAGGGCCTGAGGGCTGGGGGTTCTTCATGAAAGTCCTCGTAACGGGCGGCTGTGGCTTTATAGGTAGTCACATAGTCGAGGGGCTTTGCGAAAAAGGCTTTGAGGTCTACGTTTTAGACGATCTCTCCTTGGGCGTGGAAGAGAACGTAAAAGGACTCGACGCAAAGCTCGTCAAAGGAACATCGGGCGACGTGATTCGCCTGGACTTTAAAGCCAATGCGATCTTCCACAACGGCATCCCATCGTCGTCGCCCATGTACAAGAAAGATCCTCAGCTGATCTCAAAAGTTGTGAGTGACATGATCTCTATACTTGAATATGCCAAGAGGAACAAGTCAAAGGTGATACTGGCGTCGACGAGCTCTATTTACAACGGCAACCCCACCCCGTGGCGAGAGGACATGCCCGTGCTCGTGACGGACTACTATACCGAGGCTAGATACTACTGCGAGAGGCTGTGCAAGCTGTACTCGGACCTTCACGGCGTCGAGGTCGTCGCCCTCAGGTACTTCAGCGTGTACGGCGAGAGGGAGCAACACAAAGGGGGTTATGCCAACGTGCTGACTCAGATGATATGGAGCGGGTTGAGAGGGGACGAATTCGTAATATACGGCGACGGGTCACAGACCAGAGACCTCATATACGTCAAAGACGTAGTTGAAGCTAACATCAAAGCCTTGGAGTACAGTGACAGCAAATACGAGGTATTTAACGTTGGAGGGGGAAGGCCCTACTCATTTAAGGACATGCTGAACATCTTGAGGAGTAAGGGCCTAGAGGTTAAGGCAAGGTTCGTCGAGAATCCTATAAAGAACTACGTTCATCACACGCTCGCGGACACGAGGAAAGCAGAGGAGGTCTTGAAGTTTAAAGCCAAGTGGAAGGTCGAAGACGTTTTGCCACGCCTAATAGACTACTACAAGAGGGTCCTGAGGTCATCGTGAAACGTTATGGTCTGGCTCTGCAACGAGCCTTTGAAGGTCTTCTCTCGTCAATATCTCCTTTATTATCTTCGTTGTGCTACAGAGCTTGTGCGCTTCGTAAAGCTCTTTAAACCTCACGACTTCCACTTTGAGGCCCCTCTCCTCTAAGTCCTTCTTGAGCTTTGCCTCGTCGAAGTTCTGATTCGGACCTAGTATTATGACGTCGGGCCTTATCGACTCTACTATCTTGAGCATGTCCTCTCCTTCGTTGCCCAGGACAGCCTCCTTCACCCCCTTGATGTTCTTGACTACCTCGAGCCTCTGCTCCTCCGGCACTACAGGCCTCCTGCCCTTAAGCCTTTGGACCGTAGAGTCGCGGGCCACTACGACAATCACGTCTCCCAGTTCAGCCGCTTTCGATATCAAGAAAATGTGACCTGGGTGTATTATGTCGAAGACTCCTGCGACCATGACCTTTTTCCTCTTGGCCATAGCTCCCTCCTCCACATCTATCAGACCCAAGTGTTTTAGGCAGTCTAATAGGCCTTCGCAGTATGCCACGCATACGTAGCTCGTGGAGTAGTCTCCCAAGCTTGCGTAATACTTGGCGTCCTCGTAATAACGCTTTGCGTTGTCAATTATTGCCTCGACCTGACCTCTCAAGTGCTGAGGGGCCTTTAGCCTCATCTTTTCGAGTACTCTCTCGACGTAGTTGAAGTACTTCGAGAGCCTCTCTTCGTTGGACTTCCAAGGGCTCAAGGACACTCCTCCATCCCCGCAAGAATCTTTAGCGCTTCGAGCTCCACGAAGTGAAGGGACCCCGGGAAGACTAATACGTGAGGAGGAGGACCGAAGTCATAGTCGATGAGCTTGGAGAGCCTCGAGGCCTTTACGACCTCGCTGTCCCAACACGCCCTCGCAATACCCACGACCAGTCTATCACCCCTTATGACGCCCTCCCCCCTTCGGGCTTCCACTTCAAGCAATATTTTTAACGCCTCATTTATGGTCATGGCCTTGCCGCCTTCGACGTCCAAATCCAGGTAAAGCAATGTGTGAAGACCACTGGAAGAATTGTCCCTTATAGCATCATAAGCGGCATTGTTCGGATCCTTTTCTGGAAAGACCACTGTAGCAGATCTCCCGAATTTGTAGCTCGACAGCCCGGTCAAGCCAGGTATCACGCTTAAGATGGAGGCTGAGGGCACATACTTGACCTTTATTCCTCTCTTGGTCGCCTCTATTCTAAGGGCTATGTGGGTCGTGGCTATGAAGGGGTCCCCCACTGTCAATAGCGCCACCGACCCTCTTTCTGCGAGCTCCAATATCCTTTGGGCTCCAGGGCCTTCCAAATCCGACCGGCGCAAGGGCTTGACCTCTCTGCCTATCAACGATTGAAGCACTAACAGTTCGTCTTTGGGGATCAGGCTTGTGTACGAGTCAATGAAGAGGTGGTCGGCTCTCCTAGCCTCCTGAAGTCCTTCGACCGTCAACCCCTTCGCCGTAAGGCCTATGCCTATGAAAGCTAAGCCCAGCCCGCTTCACCTCAATGTTTATGTTCCTCTTCCTACCTGAGTTGGTAAGAGGACAGGGAGAGCGTAAAATGCTGTTGCAACCAAGCTCACAGATCATCGCAGACCTGCTGAGGCAACAGAAGTACCAGCTGATCGGTAGCAGGAAGACTGCCGCGGTTAAGAAATGCCATTGGCTCCACGCTGCGCTGACCAGCAACAGGTTCTGCTACAAGAACTGGTACGGAATCGAGAGTCACAGGTGCATACAGATGACGCCCACGCTCGCATGTCCGAACAGTTGTCTTCACTGCTGGAGGGTGGAGAGGGGGGACCCTAGGGTCCCTTCTTGGAGAGAAGAGGACTTCTTAACCTACGACGATGAGAAAACGATATTCGAGCAAGCCATCAAAGCCCAGTTCAGGATCTTAAGCGGCTATAAGTCGAACCCCAAGGTGATAAAGGAGAGGTACGTCGAGGCGCTACACCCAAAGCACTTCGCCATAAGCCTCGCGGGCGAGCCCACTCTCTACGAAAAGCTTGGAGAGCTCATAAAGCTCTGCAGGAGCAAGGGGTTTACGACCTTCTTGGTCACAAACGGGATGTACCCTGAGAGATTGGTGAAGTTGCTGGACAGAGCTCAGCCCTCCCAGCTCTACGTGTCTGTAAACGCATCGTCGGAGGAGGAGTTCGAGGCTTTGTCTAGATGCTCACTGGCCGACGGATGGCGGAGGTTGATGAGGAGCTTGGAGCTCGCGAGGGAGTTCAAGTGCCCCACGGTCGTCAGGATCACGCTGATAAAGGGGGTAAACGATCGCGAAAGCGACGTGAGGGGCTTCGCCAAGCTCATTTCCATCGCAGAGCCGTGGTACGTCGAAGTCAAAGGCTACATGTACTTGGGGTATTCGAGGTTCAGGTTGAGGCTCGAAAACATGCCCAAGCACAAAGACGTGCTCGAGTTTGCGAAAAAATTGAGCGAGGCGAGCGATTACAACTTAATCGCTGACAGCCTCGACTCGCGGGTCGCCCTGCTCTCTAGGATCAGTGAGCCAGTTAAGGTGAGGCCCTAGCCGTTCGGGTCTTCTCTATTTTATCGCTTCGAACCTCTCCTCTGCCCCCTTCTTGGTTATCGCTAGGATGTCTATGCCGTCACCGCTTAGCGCGTCCCTCTCTATCGCGGCCCTCACAGCCTTCATCGCTAGACCTTTAGCCTCATCTATGGTCATGTCCTTCCTATAGCCAGCCTCTAGTATGCCTATCGCTATCGTCGCACCGCTACCGAGGGCGGCGTAGTCATCCTCTATGAGGGAGCCTATGGCGTCTAACACGAAGAGGTGGGACCCAACATCGTCCACGCCGCCAACGAGGGTCTCGCTCATGAGGGGCATGTAGCGTTGACTGAAGAGTATGTTCGCCAGAAGCTTGGCGGCGGCCCTAACGGACATCCTCCTGTTCGTGTCGAGCTCGTACAACCTGAGCTCTGCCCTCAGGCTCCTGGCTATTGCTTGCATGTCCCCTATGAGGCCTGCGCAAGCTATCCCCAAGTAGTCTGATATCTTGAAGACCTTCTTGGCCGACTTGCTCGTCACGGTGAAGCCGTAGCTGACCCTCTTCTCAGAGGCGAGGACGACCCCCTCCTCGACCCTCAATCCAACGGTGGTAGCACCCACCGCCCAGTAAGCGCTCATTTGCTCTCTGTGGCCAACGCTATACATGAAGCACACCTGCCACCTCTATTTAACTAGGCCTTCTTATATCTTTTGGAGTTGACGACCAGTTAGCAGATGTCGCTTATTATCGAGGGCTAGAGGATCCTTATGACGGCCGAGCAACCCTTCCGCAACGTCCCCGAAGTGCCGTCGCCAGAGGGCCTCATAGACGTGGCTTTTAGGAGGGCTTCGCGCGCGTCCGTCAAGATGCCTACTAGAAAGGACAGGACGTTGGTGGCTAAGCTGAAGGAAATTGCGAGGGTGAGGACCGTTGCCTCAGTCATAGTTGGCAAGTTGAGAGAGATAAAGAGGGGTATACCGATCGTAGAGTCCATCAACCCGTTTTACAGGGACATGTTCTACTTAATGATAGACCCCGACAAGTTCAAGATAGCCATGGCCAGAATCTCTAAGGCCTCCCAGCTCGTGGAGAGGCTGTCTAAAGAGTATGTCAACAAAATTAGGTCGTCTTCTGACGCCAGAGAGGCTTCACAGGCTCGTAGAGAGTTCTATGGTCGAGTGGCCTCGATCATTAAGAAGCTTAGAAGCGACTTACAGGTCCTGTCTGAGCTCAAGAGGCTCAAGAGGCTCCCATCCTTCGACTTTAACGTTCCCATAATAATCGTAAGCGGTGCTCCCAACGTCGGCAAGTCATCCTTTGTGAGGTGTGTGTCCACAGCCGAGCCAGAGATAGCCGAGTACCCCTTCACGACTAAGAGCGTGAGCGTGGGGCACATAATCGGATCTCGAGGGGTCATAGCTCAGGTCGTAGACACCCCGGGCCTGCTTGACAGGCCCCTGGAGGAGAGGAACAAGATAGAGCTCCAGGCAGTAATCGCCTTGAAGAACCTGGGAGGGGGGATGATCTTCTTAATAGATCCGAGCGAGACGTGCGGTTACAGCCTCGACTACCAGCTCAACGTCCTCAGGAGCGTTAAGGAGATGTTCAAAGAGAAGCCCATGGTTGTAGCATTGACGAAGGTAGATGTCGCAAGCGAAGAGCAGATTCAGAGGGCCCTCGACAGGCTTAGAGGTGAGAGGGTCTTCACATGTAACACTCTTAAGTGCGTCGGGGTAAGAGAGGTGGTCGACGAGCTCTTGAAGGTGGTGGGGGAGCCTTGATAGAAGTTGACGGTAGCATGTTAGAGGGAGGAGGACAAATACTTAGAATGACCGTGGCCTTGTCGGCTGTGACGGGGGTCCCCGTTAGAATCTTCAACATAAGGGCCAAAAGGGAGAACCCTGGACTCAGGGCTCAGCACATGACGGCTATCAGGGCTGTGGCGAGCTTGGTAGACGCGGAGGTCAAGGGCCTCGCCCTGGGATCCATGGAGCTCACGTTCAGGCCGAGGACTATTAAGGGCGGCAACTTCAGGTTCGACGTGGGGACCGCTGGCTCCACGACCCTAGTCCTCCAAAGCCTGCTACCAGCGGCTGCCTTCGCGCCCTCAAGGGTCAGCGTCGAAGTAGTTGGCGGGACGGACAACCCTCTAGCACCGCCAGTAGATTATGTGATCCACGTTCTGAAGCCAACGGTCGCGAAGATGGGGTACAACTTCGAGGTGAACCTCCTGAGGAGGGGCTTCTACCCAAAAGGAGGGGGCATAGTCAGAGCATCAATAACGCCAGTTCCTAAGTTAATGCCAATAAGGCTGGAGGAGCAGGGCGAGGTGAAGGTAGTAAAGGGCATATCCTATAGCTCGAGGCTACCAGATCACATAGCTAGGAGGATGGCTGACAGTGCCTCTAAGCTCTTGAGAAAGGCTGGACTTGAGGCGGAGATAGAGCTTGAGGCGCTAGAACCTGGGCACCCTAAGTGTGCCTTGAACCCCGGCTGCGGCATAGTGCTTTGGGCTGAGACGACGAGCGGGGCCGTCTTAGGCTCGGACAACTTGGGCGAGATCGGGAAGCCAGCTGAGAAAGTGGGGGAGGAAGCCGCTAGAAAGTTGTTGGAAGAGATAGAAAGCGGAGCTACTGTCGATAGGCACTTGGCTGACCAGCTGATAGTCTACATGGCTCTTGCGGAAGGCGAGTCAGTAATCAAGGTAAACGAGCTCACGATGCACACGTTGACGTGCATTGAGTTAAGCAAAAAGCTCTTACCGCAAACTTCCTTCGAAGTCGTAAAGGGAAGGCCAGAAACCATCGTGTGCAGGGGCGCAGGGCTTAGGAACAAGTTCTTAAAAGGCTAGTCAGGTGGGAGTATTCTATCGAGGAGCCATTGGACGTCGAAGGGCTTTAAGTCGTCATACCCCTGACCCGTGCCGAAGTATATTATCGGCTTTCGCGTGGCGATAGTTATAGACACGGCAGCCCCTCCCTTGACGTCGGCGTCGACCTTCGTCAGTATCGATGCGTCAATGCCCACAGCGTCGTTAAACTTTATGGCCATGTCGTAGGCATCGTTGCCTGTGAGGGCGTCGACCACCAATACCTTGAGGGCTGGCTTTGCAACGCGCGCTATCTTCCTGAGCTCGTCCATGAGCCCTCTGTCCGTCTGAAGCCGGCCTGCCGTGTCTATTAAGACGCAGGCCAAGCCCCTCGAAGAGGCGTGAGACACCGCATCGTAGGCGACGGCAGCGGGATCGGCGCCATACCTGTGCTTTATCACCTTCACGCCCAGCCTTGAGGCGTGGACCTCGAGTTGCTCTTCGGCGCCAGCCCTAAAGGTGTCGCTACAGGCCAGGACCACCGAGAGGCCGTTCTTCAGCAGTAAATTGGCGACCTTCGCCACTGTAAGGGTCTTGCCATGCCCGTTCGGGCCCACGAACATTATCGTAAAAACCTTGCCCTCCTGCCTCCATTTCTTAGCCTCCGACACGAGATCTATCTGCGGCACTGACGTCAGCATCTTGTGTAGCGTTTCTCGAAGACTTCTCAAAACCACTTGATATACACTCTCGGTCCTCCCCACTCTAGTCCCCTTGAGGGAGGCGACCACGCTGTCGACTATCTCGAAAGCTACTGGAAGAGCTACATCGCTCTCCACTAGGGCTAGGCGAAGCTTCTCGGCGACGTCAGAGAGGCTCTTCTCATCCAGCTCCTTCGTTGTTATCTCTTGAAAAAGGGACTTCAGCTTGCTCTTCAGGAACCCGAGCAAGCGCTTTTTAACCTCCAGCCTGGCCCTCGGCTATCTTTCTTAGCTCTGGCTCGAGCTTCGAGAGCCTGGCCGTGACGCTGGCAAGCTGTTGCTGGGTCTCAGCGACGAGCCTCTTGAGAGCGTCTATCCTGCTCTCAAAGAACCTCTTCGCGTCTTCCAAGCTCTTCTCGACCAAGACGTTTGCGCCAACATTCACGAGTATCTTCCTCGTGTCAATGATCTTGCCCCTCGCATAAGCGTTGGCGCCCAGCATGAACAGCGCTTCGACCTCCTCAGTTACCTTGCCGAGCTCTTCGATGGCCTGTATGGTGCCCTCCATTTCGTTTATGGCCGCAAGCGCCAAGTCGATCCTTTGTCTCAGGGCATCAGCTAGGCTTTGAAGGTACTGCCACTCAGCGACGAGTCTGTTCACGTCTTGAGGCGTGGGCTTAGCGCTACTCTGTTCCAACTTCGACCAACTCCCTCACTTCTTCAATCTTTATGTCAAACCTCTTAAGCTTATGCCTACTGCCCAAGAGCGAGAACACCTTTTCGACTGCGTGCTCGGGCTTCAGCGCCCTCACGGTCATCGAGAACTTGTTCCACCTGTTCTTTATCTTCATCTTACCGCTTATCTCATAGGTCTTGACGCTCATATACATCGCCTAGAGGAGCAACACTTGCTCTATCCTAGCGAGCTCCGGGCCCGTAGTGGTGGGTGCAACAATAGCGCCTTTTGAATTTAAAACCATCGCTACTCTCAGCAAGTGCGAGCCCATCATGACCGTCCCGACGTCGGCCCTGACCTTTAAGACCTCCGAAACTCGCTTCGCCTCCTCCTCAGAGGTCGTGGGGTGCAGGAGAGCTCCTTTGTTGTTAGTGACCGCTACGGAGCCCACGAGCTTTATTCCTCCCAAGCTACCCTTTACCACCTCGACGTCCAGGACGTCCTCTATGACCTTGACCTCGTTCTTAGTGAAGTCCTCGTGGACTATCGCCGCCCTATCGTTCGCCAAGATCATGTTTCCGAGCGCGGTCTTAGCCGATTGCATGACAGCGACCTCGACGCCCAGCTCCTTCTTCAGGAGCTCGAGCTCTTCAGGGAGGGTTATGAAGGGGAGCAACAGGCCGCGAGAGTTCCCCACAGCGAGTATTCCTATCAATGGAGAGGCGCCGATGCTCACCCTGTAGACTGGTACCCCGAGGTTCTCCTCCACGACCCTCTGGAACTTCTTGTCTGCGTCTCTAGGGATTAGAGCGTACTTGTCGGTCGCTAGAGAGAAGGCCCCTACGTAATAGCTCCCGTATATGGTCGCGAGCTCTATGGGCAATCTCGAGCTCCCTCACGCAAGCTCTACTCTCACTAGGCCGTCTCTGTACTTCACCGCCCTGACCTTGACCTTTCTCGGGGGCTTCTTCGCCCCCCTGCTCCATATGTGCTCAGAGACCTTCGGGTCTATCTTTACCTCCTCTGCCTTCATGTGCCTAGCTATGAAGGCCCTGACGAACCTTATGGCCCGCGCGGCCCTCCTCCACCGAGGCACTCCCAATACCACGCGCAACGGTATTGTGTACTGCCTCTCGAGTTCAACTTCGGGCTCCCTCTCGGACAAGGCCTAGTTCCTCCTACACCTTCAGCTTGACCCTCCTCCAGTGCCTGAGCTTCGGGTGCGACCTGAACTTCCTATTGGTCTTGGCTACGACCCAAACAGGCACGGCGTTGTTCTGCTTGCAGGCCTTCGCCAGCCGCCTCTTCCTCGCGGTGTGCTTATTCCTAGCCACGTCAGACCCTCCTTATCCTAATCTCCCTGCGGGGGGGTTGGAGAGACTCGAGTATCCTCTTCAACTGCTCGTCGGTTATCGGGATCGGGATCCTACCTGTTTGAGCCAGCTGGATTAATTGGGCCTCAAGCTGCTCCGCGAACTCCGGCCTGACCATCCTTATATTGGTGAGCCTCATCCTGGCCTCGGGCGTCAAGATGGCCCTCAAAAGCGCTTGCTTCTTCGCTTCATACTCCCTCCTGAGCCTCTCCTGCTCCTCGGCCATCGCTATTTTCCTTTGCAACTCGGCGAGCTTCCTCTGCCTGATCTCCTCGAGCTCCTTGTCGGGCGCCTCGGCCATCTCGGCCACTGGGACCACCTAAGCATACTTTGCGAGCTCTGGCATATTTTTCTGGAGCTCTCTGAAGAGCTTGTGGGCCAGCCTATCTAGGAGAGACCTGCCCTGAGGGGTCAGTACGCGGCCCTTATTACCGGCCCTCTCCACGAGCCCAGCTCGCTCGAGTTGCTGGACTATCTTCCTTATTACGGCCCCTCCGGCTTTCCTGAAGTGCTCTCGGCCCCTGACGCCCGGCCTCTGCCTACACCCGAACGCAGTCCTCAAGCTACCAACGCCCACGGGACCGTACAGGTAGATCTTCCTGAGGATGGCTGCCGCCCTGACGTACCACCAGTCCTTCCTAGCGGGCGGCCTCTCCTTTCCCGGCCCCGTCTTGACTATCATCGCCCACGGAGGGGGCTTTATGATGTCCGATAGATTTTCCTTGAGATAGGTTGCCAGCTCCTCTATGAACAGCGCCGGGGGGACCTTTAAGACCTCTGACATGCTCTTTTCACTCTGCTCTTCTTTTGAGCATAGAGGAAGTGCAGGGTCTCTTATTAAACTGTTCTCTTCTTCCGCTTCCTGTAGAGCACGACGGTGTAGCCCCTCACCTCGATGGCGTCCGCGCCCAGCTTTTGCGCCAAGACTTCTGCGAACTTTTTCCTGTCGTCCATCCCTTCGGCCGCTAGGGCGGACTTTAGAATCCTCACCTTCACGATCTCCTCGCTACTCAGTCGCCTGTCTATCTCCTTCAGGATCGACTCCGTTAGGCCTTGCTTGCCCACATTGACGTCGGCCCTTTCCAGCATCTTCTCCTTGAGCCTTCTCTTAATGCCGCCCCTCACGCTTTAACCCCCTCAGGTTCAACCTCATGACGTTGCCGCACTCGAGGCACGTTATGGCCACGTGGGGCTCCCTCCTCTTCGCTATCCTGACCCTGCAGTTGACGCCAGGCACAAGGAACTTGTAGCAGTTGTGGCAGAACCTCCTCCTCAAATCTCTTGGTATCCTCACTCTGCACCTCATGGCTATCCTCCTAGCCAGCTCCACGTACCTGTTCGACAACTCTGGGTCGATGTGGAACATGTAATCGGCCATCTCGAAGAGCCTCCTTATCCTCTCGATCGCGATGGCCTTGATCTCTGCCTTCTGCCTCTTGCAGGGCATTGGAGTCTGCGAATTAGGTGTAGAGGAGGAATATTAAGAGAGCTCCCAACCCATTCCCTTTAAGAGCCTCGGGTGATCGTCTTGGGCCTCGAGCCTCGCATTGCCATAGCCTTGGTAGACGCATCGCTCGAGCTCGTGCCGCCGGAGATAGCCAAGCACCCCGCCGTCGAGAAGACCGCGAAGAGAAGGGGAAAGGGGCCTCTCGCAATGTTGCTCGACAAGTCTCTCCACTATCACGCGATGAAGAAGCTGCCAGGCCAAGAGAAGAGGGGCAGGCCTGACATAGTCCACTTTTGCATGCTCGAGGTTCTTGAGTCCCCTCTCTGTAGCAAGGGCTACGTGCAACTCTACGTCCACACCCTGGGCGGACAGGTGATCAAAGTGAGGAGCGACGTCAGGTTGCCGAAAAACTACAACAGGTTCGTCGGCTTAATGGAACAACTACTGGCCTTCGGCCGAGTTCCAAGAGAGGGCGAGGCACTTCTTGAGGTCATAGGAAAGGGGCTTGACAAAGCAGTAGAGGACTTCAAACCCTCGAGGAAGATCCTACTATCGGAGGGAGGGATTAGGATGAGCCCTCTAGACCTTGCCGGCAAGGTCCTCCAAGAAGGCGAGAGGGTCATGATCATGATAGGCGCGTTCCCCCATGGGGGCTTCAGCGATGAGGTGCTCAACTTGGCCGACGAAGTCGTGTCCATATACGACGAGGTTTTGGAGAGCTTCGTCGCGACGTCAGTAGTCTTGAGGGCCTTGGAGTTCAAGCTCGGCCTATACGACGTCGATGGAAGAAACGTTTAAGTGCGAAGTCTCTCGATGCGGTAGTTGGGTACGGGGCCGAGGTGGCGTAGACTGGCTAACGCGCCGGCCTGTGCCGCTGGGCTTGAGGGCCGGCGGGGGTAGGGAGCCGGAGATCGCGGGTTCAAGTCCCGCCCTCGGCCTCCAAAACCATGGGCCGGTAGATCAGCCTGGTGGATCGCCCGCTTTGCAAGCGGGAGGTCGCGGGTTCAAGTCCCGCCCGGTCCACTTAATTTTTGAGAGACCTTAAATATGGAATATTCACCTATCATTATTGATAGATATGAAGGCTAAGTACGCTTATATGCTTCAGGATGCGGACATGCGGCGTTGGTTTGATAATTTAACGGCTAAGTCTCATTTGACGGCCACTGTTCACCTTAGGAATCTTGGATTATTGCGAGGTTGATGAGAGGGGGTTCTAAGGCTTTGCTTAAGGTTGCTGGGACCAAAGCTTTCAGGGACAGTCTTACCGATTTCGTTCAGAGGCTAGAGTAAGAGAGCAAGGCATGATCCTACATCACTAAGTTCAAGAAGACTTTACATTCCTGGTTCAGCTACAATGGTTTTAACGTTAGGCTTAAGGGCTTCATATAGAATCTTGACTGAACCGAGGTCAAACCATTGAAGTTCGACTCCTATCGAATAAAACCTCCTAAAATGTTCGTGCCTTACTTGCTTATTTGATTTTTTACTGAGATGAGACAAACGTTTTTGGTGTTCTGTCAAGAAGCACTAACAGAAATAAAGACCTGGTAGTCTTAGCAGTCGACTACTCTTAACCGGCATCTCGATATCGACTGCTCGCAATCCACCATGCTACAAAGAACCCCAAGCCCCCTCCGATGGCTAAAACAATGGATATTGGGGCTTCGGTTCCCCCAAGGAGGCTCGCCATCAAGCTTGCAACAAGATAACTTGAAAAACCCATTAACCCGACAATAGCCCTTGTCTTTTTCTTCATACTCTGACGCCTATTCAAAAACGAGTGAATCGAACGTTTAAAATTTTTCAGACTTGATAGCACAACCAGTCGCATCCAGGCGAGCAACCATATATGCCGATTAAATAGCAAAGACCAGCACAGACGGCCGCACAAAGGATACAGGCCCAACAATCTCATATCAAAAATTCAGCGCAAGGACCTACGCAAGCCGCAATGCAAATAACTCCACAGCTCGCGCCGCATGCGAGAAGAGGCCGTGGCAAAGCTCTTACGTGATGGCGAGCTTGTGGAGTTGACCTACGAGGGAAAGATGTACTACGCACGAAGGCTATCAAGAACGGACTAGCCCTCGACGTCTTAGCTTCACCTGACGTCGCCCGGACTTAAAGCGGGAAACAACGGAGAACCCTAAGGATGCTTAGAAGTAAAGGGTTGCTAGGCTCGCACTAAAAACGTAGTGAAGTCTGAGCCGTCAGCTGAGTACGTTCCTTACGAAGTACTCGTGTATCCTCGTGTCGCCCGTCAGCTCAGGATGGAAGGTCGTTGCCAGCATCTTGTCTTGTTGAACGAGGACCGGGAGGCCTTCATAGGTCGCCAGGACCTTCACCTTGCTGCCCACGGCCTCTATTGCGGGGGCCCTTATGAAGACTCCGCGAAACGGCCTGTCGCCTATTGCTGGGATCTCTAAGTCGACCTCGAAGGACTCCTTCTGTCTTCCGTAGTAGTTCCTCACGACCTTTATGTCCATGACCCCTATGAGGGGTTGCTGGACCCTTCCTACCTTTGCGTCGTACACCTCCTTGGCCAGCAAGATGGCCCCAGCGCACGTGCCGAAGACTGGCAAGCCCCCCTCTATCCTCTCCTTCAAGGCTTTGAGGAGCCCCGTCCTCTCGGCCACCCTGCCTATTACCGTGCTCTCCCCTCCTGGTATTACAACGCCTTGGACCCTCTCCAATTCCGCGGGCCTCTTGACCAATTCGACTGCTCCGTCGACGTCCAGCTTGGAAAGAGCGGCTTTGAGTGATTCGACGTGCTCAGACACGGCGCCCTGGAGCGCCACTACCCCCAGCTTGATCACGTCATTCGCCTCTGACCTGGAGCAACTCTTCCGGCTTTAGCGTCTTGATGTCTATGCCCATCATTGCCTTCTTCTCAGACACCATCCTGCACGCTTCGACGACTATCTCGGGGTCGTCCCAGTGGGAGGTCGCTAAGACTATCGCCTGGGCCCTGACTTCTGGGTCCGAGGACTTGAATATGCCCGAGCCCACAAAAACTCCGTCGGCTCCGAGGAGCATCATGAGCGCGGCGTCGGCTGGCGTCGCTATCCCGCCAGCGGCGAAGTTGACGACGGGGAGCCTCCCGAGCCTAGCCGTCTCCTTCACCAGCTCGTAGGGCACGTTGTAGTTCTTAGCAGCGTCGAGCAACTCCTCGTCGTTCATGGCCCTCAGGGCCCTTATCTCGCCCATGATCTGCTTCATGTGCTTTACGGCCTCGGAGACGTTGCCAGTGCCTGCTTCTCCCTTGGTCCTAATCATTGCAGCGCCTTCGTATATCCTCCTCAGGGCCTCTCCCAAGTTCCTGGCCCCATTGACGAAGGGCGTCCTAAAGAGCCACTTGTTTATGTGGTGCTTTTCATCGGCCGGCGTCAAGACCTCGCTCTCGTCTATCATGTCGACCCCTATGTGCTCGAGCACCTTAGCCTCCATGTAGTGGCCTATCCTGCACTTGGCCATGACTGGTATGGTCACGTGGTCCATGACCTCCTCTATGACCTTGACGTCCGCCATTCTGGCGACCCCTCCAGCCTTCCTCACGTCGTAGGGCAACTTGTCGAGCACCATCACCGAGACGGCGCCGGCTTCTTCGGCTATCTGCGCCTGCTCCACGTTGGTGACGTCCATGCAGACCCCTCCTTTCTGCATCTTCGCGAAGCCTCTCTTGACCACTACAGTGCCCTTGACGGGGAACTTGAGCTCCGATGGCAAGGGGGACGGAGCGAACGCGTCCTTCAACTTGTCCCTTGCCTCCAATAAGCCGTAGAGGAAGTCCCTAAGCTCTTCAAGCCTCTCGACCAACGGTTGACACCTCAATTCAGCAAGAATATAGCAGAACCCCTTATTAAGCATTGGGCCGATAAACTTTCTAGTGCCCTCCCTAACGGTGGCCCGTCATGAGCATGAAGGGGCGCGACATCTTAACACTTCAGGAGCTCTCTTCCAACGAGATATGGACGCTTATCGACGAGTGTTTCGAGCTGAAGAGAGAGTGGGCGAGAGGGGAGAGGAGGAGGAGGGACCTTGAGGGCAAGGGCGTGCTTTTATTCTTCGAGAAGCCGTCCACCAGAACGAGACTGGCCTTCGAAATGGCGGCGACGAGCTTGGGGGCCCACCCACTCTACGCCTCGGCGTCGGAGCTACAATTAGCGCGCGGCGAGGCGCTCTCCGACACAGCCAAAGTCTTCTCTAGGATGGTCGACTGCGTGGTGGCGAGGGTCAGGTCCCACGACACGGTCGAGGAGCTCGCCAAGCACTGCACCATCCCAGTAATCAACGGGCTCAGCGACCTGCACCACCCGACTCAGGCCCTGACCGACGTGTTCACGATGTTCGAGGTAAAGAGGAGGAGGAGGCTAAAAGTCGCCTTCATCGGCGACGGAAGCGCCAACACATGTCATAGCTTGTTGATTTGTTGTAGCAAGCTGGGGCTCGACGTCGTAGTGGCCTGTCCTCGCGAGTTCAGGCCTAAGAGCGAGGTGCTCGAGGTCGCGATGAGGAACTGCGACATCAGCGGCTCGAAGATAGAAATAGTGGAGGACCCCATCGCGGCAGTTAAAGAGGCCGACGTCATATACACGGACGTGTTCGTTAGCATGGGCTTTGAGGCAGAGAGAGAGCAGAGGCTGAAGAAGCTCCTTCCAAGGTATCAGGTGAACAGAGAGTTGGTGAGCAAGGCGCCCGAGGACTTCGTCTTCATGCACTGCCTCCCGGCCAAGCGAGGAGAAGAGGTCACGGATGAGGTCATCGACGACCCGAAGCACTCAATAGTCTGGCAACAGTCGGAGAACAAGCTCCACATGGCCCGGGCAATTCTGCGTAGCGTGGTTTAGGTGGCGGCTTTGCTAGAGGGTCGCTTAGCCATAGTGTGCTCGAAGACGGACCCCGCCAGTATGAACATTAAGGACAAGCTCTTGAAGCTCATGGATTTCAAGAAAATGGGAGAGAGCGTTCAGGGAGAGGAGGTCTACGAGTTAGACGGGGTCCTGCTCGTCACGATAAACAAAGAGACGATCCACGCCGAGGACCTCGAGAGCTTCTTGAGGGTCGGAGGGGTCATTTTCGCCTCGCGCCACGCGGCGGAGTCAGGGATGCCTGCATTCCTTGCTCATACGCCTGGAAACTGGACCGATGAAGCCCTCTACGGCGGCAGGCCTAGAAGCGTGTGCATAGCGATGCCAACTCACTTGGCAAAGGTCGTGAGGGCACTCGACAAGATCCGAGGAGAGGAGGGCTTCTCAGAGTGGCGGTGCGGCTTAGAGGTTACGCACCACGGTCCCTACCTCGAGCACACCCCCGCCATGTTTGTGGAGCTGGGCAGCACGCATAGGGAGTGGTGCAACGATAAGGCCGCCAAGGTCGTTGCTCGAGCGATAGCAGAGGCATTAGACGCCCCCGAGGAGGGAGCTGTGGCAGTAGGTTTTGGAGGTCCCCACTATGCGCCGCAGTTCAGCAAGATAGTCTTGAGCAAGGAGCTGGCGATCTCACACATAGTCCCAAAATATGCTTTCCCGAAGGTGAGCGTCCGAGAACTCAAGCTAGCCATAGAGAGGAGCGTGATTAGGCCTAGCGTTGCGTTAATAGATTGGAAGGGCCTTAAATCTGATGAGAGACAAATGGTCTTAAGGGTATGCGACGAGGAGGGGCTTAGCATTAGAAAAATTTGAGGGGCCTTGAAGGGGGGTAAAGGGAAAAGCTATAATAGAGGGGTCTCAGCTAGTGAGGACAACTTTGAGGTTAGGGGTCCTAGCTTACTTATGAGGAAGTGGATTGAGAAGGTGAAGCGATCGCTTGAAGGGCCTATTCAAGAGATAGTGAGGATATTGAAGGTAGCTCGCAAGCCTGAGAGTGAGGAGTTCACTTTAATGTTGAAGGTTTGTAGCTTGGGGCTCATAGTGTTAGGTATCTACGGCTTCATAATACTTTACCTCTTTTTCGTGTTCTTCGTCCACTGATGTGGTGGAGGGACATGTCGAAGGAAAGGGCTAGCTTCTACCTCGTCAGGACAACAATAGGTCAAGAGAGGAACGTAGCTCTGATAGTTGAGGAGAGGATAAAGCAACTCAACGCGCCGATAAAGTCCATTGCGATAATCGAGGGAATGAGGGGCTACATAGTAGTCGAGACCGACAGGCCAGAGGTCATAGACAAGGTCTTTTATGGCATCAAGCACGTGAGGGGCGTCGTCGCTAGAAAGGTCAGCTTTGACGAGCTCGAGAACTTCTTAGTGCCCAAGCCATCTATCGAAGGTATAGATTTGGGTGACGTGGTCGAGATAATAGCAGGGCCCTTAAAGGGCCTCAAGGGGACTGTGACAAGGGTTGATAAGAGTAAAGAGGAGATAACCTTAGAGCTCCACGAGACCAGCTACCCCCTACCGATAACGATACATGGAGATTACGTGAGGGTCGTCGAGAAAGCTAAGAGGTGATATGTGTGGCGCAGAAGAAGTCCGTCAGATTCGTGGTAGAAGGGGGAAGGGCGACCGCAGGCCCGCCCATAGGGCCAGCCCTAGGCCCCACAGGCCTGAACGTCATGGCAGTTGTCAATAAGATCAACGAGCTCACGAAGGAGTTCGCGGGGATGAGGGTTCCGGTAGAGGTGATTTACGATCCTGAGACTAAGGATTTCGAAGTAAAGGTAGGAATACCGACCACGGCCGCTCTGTTGTTGAGGGAGCTGAGGGCGGAGAAAGGGTCTTCCTCGCCCGCTAAGCAGAAAATAGGCAACCTAAGCCTTGAACAAGTAATAAAGATAGCCTTGATGAAAAGGCCCGACCTCTTAGCAAAAACCCTAAAAGCTGCTACTAAAGAAATCCTAGGCACTTGCCTCAGCTTGGGAATAACGGTTGAGAACAAGAGCCCCAAAGAGGTCCAGAGGGAGATCGATGCGGGGATATACGATCACATATTTGCTAAGTACGAGGCTGAGTGGCAATGAGCGTATCCCTGAACGACCTTGTCAAGGCCATTAGAGAGGCTAGGCAGAAGGCCAAGAAGAGGAACTTCAGGCAAACGTTTGAGCTCATCGTGGCCTTTGAGGGTCTTAACCTCAAGGATCCATCCAGTAGGATAAACGAGGTACTGACTCTGCCGAACCCTATGGTCGGCAAAGAGGCCAAGGTGTGCGTCATAGCCGAAGGAGACCTAGCTCTGAAGGCCAAAGATGTCAAGGCGGACCTCGTATTGGGAAAAGCAGAGGTGCAAAAATGTCAGGCCGACAAGAAGTATGCTAAAAAGCTCGCAAAGACCTATGACTTCTTCTTAGCCCAAGCGGACTTGATGCCCGTAATCGGTAGGGCTTTGGGTCCATTCTTAGGGCCGAGGGGTAAAATGCCGTCACCTATAACTCTAGGGACCGACTTAGCCGCACTGATAAGCAGGTTGAGAAACTCCATCAGGTTGAAAATAAGGAACAACCCCGTTGTGCAGTGCAAGATAGGCGTCGAGGACATGGAGGACGAGAAGGTAGCGGAAAACGCCAAGGTAGTCCTCGACTTCTTAAAGGAGAAGATAAAGCACCCGGCTAGGATAAAGAGCGTCTACGTCAAGTTAACCATGGGGTCGCCCGTTGAGGTCCCTTAGCTCGCGCCCGTGGAGGTTGGTTTGAATGCCTGCACTGGCGTTGAAGGAGGTAAAGCCAAAAGAGAGGAAGAGAGAGCTCATAGAAGAGCTCATAGAAGTCTTGAGCTCGCACAAGACCATAGCTCTGGCCGACATCAGTGGCCTGCGTGCGCTACAGTTTCAGAGGTTAAGAAAAGCCTTACGAGAGAGCGTTCAGATAAAGGTTGCTAAAAATAGCATCATAAGAAAAGCTATTGAGGAGCTAAAGGAGCTAAAGGGCATGGACCTCCGCTCATTGAAAGACTTTTTAACTGGCCAACTGGCCATCGTGGCGTCGAATATGAGCCCCTTTGAGGTCTACGCCCTACTAGAGAAGAGCAAGGTCCCAGCTAAGGCTAGGCCTGGCGATGTAGCTGTTAAGGACGTGGTCGTTCCCGCAGGCAATACGGGCATTCCGGCCGGGCCTACCCTAAGCCTGTTCAAGAAGTTTAAGGTTCCGGTTAAAGTGGAAGAAGGATCCATTTACGTGACCAAGGACACCGTCGTGGTCAAGGCAGGCGAGGCCATATCAGCCGAGATAGCCGAATTGCTAGGGAAACTCGGCATCGAGCCTATGGAGGCGGGCCTAAAGATCAAAGTCGCCTTCTACGAGGGAGCGCTCTTTAGGCCCGAGGACTTAAAAATAGACGCGGAGGACTACAAGAAGAAGATCGCGGACGCATTTACCAGAGCTCTCTCGTTAGCGATTAATGTTGTATTCGTGACGCCTGAGAGCGCGCCATACATAATAGCCAAAGCATTCGCAGAGGCCAGGAACCTAGCGGTTAATGCGTGCTATCCAACCCGCGAGGTCGTAGGCTACATCATCGCGAAGGCCCATGCACAAGCAGTTGCATTGAGGGGCTTGTTAAGGCTTTGATGTGTTGGATAAAAATTTATAAATGCTTGAGTGAGAGCTAGTCAGTCAACAACGAGGGGGTATCGTAAGATTGGAATACGTCTATGCCGCTTTGCTGCTCCACCAAGCCGGCAAGAGCATAACTGAGGAAGCAATAAAGTCGATATTACAAGCGGCGGGCATAGAAGTAGACGAGATAAAGGTCAAGGCGCTATGTGCCGCTCTAAAGGAAGTCAACATAGATGAAGCGATCAAAGGGGCCGTCCTCCCGGCCGTGGCTCCAGCCATAACGCCACAACCCACCACGGCTCCTCCGACACCAGCCGAGGAGAGGAAGGAAGAGAAGAAGGAAGAGAAGAAGGAAGAGGTGTCGGAAGAGACTATAGCCGAAGGGTTGGCTTCGCTATTTGGTTAGCCTCGCAATTTTTTATAGGGCTCTTAACGCTTCCACAATACGACACTATTAAGGGCTGAAACAATGATAGTCTCAGAGGAAGAGTACAAGCTAAAGTTCTTTGTCAACAATGGCTTCGTGAGGAAGAAGTGCAAGGTCTGCGGCTCGGCTTACTGGACGCTTGATCGAGATAGAGAGACGTGCGGTGACGCTCCTTGTCAGGATTACACGTTCATAGGCAGGAGGCTTAAGCCCAACGTCGATGTGCCCAGCGTTAGAAGAATGTTCCTAGACTTCTTCAAGGGCAAGGGACACGAGGTCATAAAGCCCTACCCAGTCGTGGCGAGGTGGCGCGAGGACATATACTTGACCATAGCGAGCATAGCCGTCTTCCAGCCATTCGTTACCGACGGCGTCGTGCCACCGCCCGCGAACCCCTTAGTTATATCACAGCCCTGCATTAGATTAGTGGACATAGACAATGTGGGCTTGACCGCTGGCAGACATCTGACGATATTCGAAATGGGCGGGCACCATGCCTTCAACTACCCCGATAAAGAGGTCTACTGGAAGGAGGAGACGGTTAAGCTCTGCCACGAGTTCTTGACGGAAGAGATAGGAATAGACGAGAGGGCGATAACGTACAAAGAGGACTTCTGGGTCGGCGGAGGGAACGCCGGCCCCGACGTCGAGGTGTGCGTCGACGGCTTAGAGCTGGCCACGCTGGTCTTCATGTGCTTCAAGGTCAGGGGGGAGGAGTACATCCCAATGAACATGAGGATAGTGGACACTGGCTACGGAATAGAGCGCTTTGCTTGGCTCTTGAGCGGCAAGCCAACCGCGTTCCACGCGATCTACGGGCGATTAATAGATGCGGTGTGCCGCGACGCAGGGGTGACCCCTCCAGACGACGAGCTCTTAGCTAGGGTGGCCAAAGCGTCAGCCCTAATGAGGGTAGAGAGGGGGAGGGCCGTCGATGAGCTAAGGAGGGAGCTCTCTGCGGTCACGAAGATACCGCTCCAAAAGCTCGAAGCAGAGGTCGCGCCGCTCGAAAGGGTCTTCGCTCTCCTAGATCACACCAAGTGCTTGGCGTTCATGTTGGCCGATGGCGTCGTGCCCTCAAACGTCGGAGAAGGTTACTTGGCTCGCCTAGTAATAAGGAGGGCTCTTCGGCTATGTGACTTCTTGCGCCTCGAAGAAGGGTACTTGAGGGAGTTAGTCGACGAGCAGACCAAGATATGGGGCTACGATTTCCCCAAGCTCAACAAGATGAAAAAGACCATGATGGAGATCTTAGAAATTGAGGAGGACAAGTACAGAGCGTCCATCAATCGCGGCAGAAGCTTAGTCGCCAGAGTGATTAAGGGGTTAAAGGGCGAGGCCGTTCCGATCGAAGTACTCCTACAGCTCTACGACTCTCACGGGCTACCGCCAGAAGTAGTCAAGGATGAGGCTGAGAGGCTCGGCGTCGTAGTCAAAGTTCCCGACAACTTCTACGGCCTCGTGGCTAAGTTGCATCAGTCGGCCAAGTCAGTCGAGGAGCAAGTCCACTACGATGTCTCAGGCCTCCCGCCAACCAGGCTCCTCTACTACGAGGATCAGTACGTGTTCTCATGCGAGGGCAGGGTCTTGAGGAGCGGCAAGGGCTTCGTCGTGCTAGATCAAACCTGCTTTTACCCTCGAGGGGGAGGACAGGAGGCCGATAGGGGCTTCCTCGTATTTGGAGGCTCCAAGTTAGAGGTGCTCGACGTCATCAAGGTCGGAGACGTAGTGGTACACGTGATCGCAGGAGAAGTGCCTGAAGGCGCCGTGGTGAAGTGCGAGATAGATGCAGAGAGGAGACTTGGCCTCATGAGGCATCACACGGCCACGCATATCTTGCTTGAAGCCGTGCGGAGGGTCTTGGGTGAGCACGTATGGCAAGCCGGGGCCCAGAAGTGGCCCGACCGTGCGCACCTCGATGTCACCCACTACAAGCACCCAGACCTGCAACAGTTAAAGGTCATAGAGGATCTAGCAAACGACATAGTCCTTAAGAACCTGCCGGTCAAGGTGTCGTTCATCGAGAGGGAGAGGGCTGAGAGGGAGTACGGATTTGAGATATACCAAGGAGGGGTCGTTCCCGGAAGATACATTAGAGTCGTGAACGTCGAGGGATGGAACGTTCAAGCGTGTGGCGGAACCCACGTGACAAGTACGGGGGAGGTGGGGCTAATCAAGATAACTAAGGTGGACAGAATTCAGGATGGTGTCCTTAGGTTCGAGTACAAGGCCGGGAAAGCGGCCCTTGAGTACGTGAGAGAGCTAGAGGAAGACCTGCGCAACGTAGCGCAAGTCCTGGAATGCCCCGTCGAGCAAGTGTCGACGGTCGCGAGCAAGGTGAAGACTGAGCTCAAGCAGTTGAGGAAAGAATCGGAGGTTCTGAAGGGCAAGATCGCCGAAATGATCTTGCCCACGATCTTTGAGAGGAGGGGGAGAGGAGAAAAGGTGATAGACGTAGAGCTCGACAAAGCGGATTACGATAGCATGATAGCGTTGGCGGAGAGGGCCCTGAAGAAGATCAGAGACGTAGCGCTCATACTGCTGTCCAAGCAAGACGGCAGGACTTTGCTCGTCGTAGCCTGCGGCCCGGAGGCCATAGACGCGGGTTTAGAAGCAAATCGCTTAGCACTCGAAGTGGCGCAAGGGGGGAAGGGGAGGGCAGGAGGAAGGAGGGAGATAGCGCAAGGCTTCGTCGAGGACTTGAAGGGAGCGAAAGATAAGATCGAAGAGATGAAGAGTAAGTACCGCTGAAGGGTGAATTTAAGCTTAAAGGGGAGGCCTGTCCAACTAAGGTTAGCGTTATGGGCCCGTGGCGCAGCCTGGATAGCGCGGCATCAACCGCCGAGGTTGCCGCAAGCCTTCTAAGCTGACGGTCGGGGGTTCAAATCCCCCCGGGCCCGTCACCCTCCTTCCGCAACTCTTTTAAGCCACTACCTGAGCAGGTCCAGCACCTCAATCGCCTTGTCCTCAGTTGAATAGCTCCCTCGCATCCCTAACTGCACGGCCCTGAGTTCACGAGGACGTGGCCTGAGCTCATAGAGCGGTTCACGCATGAGTTAGAGTTCACAAATAGCATCGTTTGCGTGAATTAAGCATGTACATACATAGGCCTTCTAAGCGCGACTTTTTATTGCAAGGGCGGCCTCTTGAAAGTGAGGGAACGTGGTAAGGGTCCTCGCGATCCGCTTAAACAACAAGTGCCTAAGCTCGACGAGAGTACTAAGGGGGATATTGAAGAAGGCGCAAGGGGTGTTGAAGAAGTACCCGGGGTTCTCAGTCGCACACGCCGACTCCTTCCTCGTCTACGAGAGTCCCCTTGAGCTGGGGCCCCGATGTAGCCACTGTAGAGGCGATAGTAAAGGAGCTCGGAGTCCCCTACGACAAGATAGTCGCGGTTAAGCAGGTCTCGCCGCGAGCAACCCTGTCTTTATCCTCTCACTCATTTCACTATTCAAACCCTTCAACAAGCGTCTAGCAAACCTCAGAGACCTCTCCGTAACTGCGTTAGTGCGGTAGTCCAGCAACCAACATGCGATGTCCTCCTTGCCAGCCGCCCCCCTGTCGAGCAAAAAGGCCTAGCGAGGGCTCAGAGTTCTAGTAGAGTACGTCGAACCGTTGAGAAACAGCTCATCCTTTAACGCTTGAGCGTTTTAAATGAATTACTAAGCGGATTTCGAGGCTCTCACAAAAGCCAAGTAAGCGCTACGACGCTACGCTTATTATTAAAGGCCAAGAGTGTACAACACTACGTGAAGGACTTCTTGATAAAATGCTTTGGCAAAAACGCAAATACCTACAGAACTCAGAGCTAGCCCAGAGTTTAAGACTCAACGACCATCTCAAAGCGAGATTTTGAATACTTCTTGCCGTATATGCAGTACACCTTAACTCTCTTGCCCTTCTCAATGGGCTTGTCCGAAAAGAAGTACTCGACTACGAAGCCGTCTTTTAAGCCTATGGCATACCCGTTTGGAGTCCTCTGGACGTCGATCACTACACCCTCTCTGTAGATCTCTCTACGCTCCTCGCTCACGCCGAATCACGCTTAAGCAGGCATGAACGTCGGCATTTCGTCGGTCGCTACCTCCCTCTCCTCCTCCAAGGCTTTCCTCAAGTAAAGCGGCAACGTGAAGAGCGGTCTGTGGTAATCAGGGCAATAGAACTTAAGGTTTGACACCCCTCTCTCGGACAACCTCCTCTCAACCTCTTCATTGCTCAAGCTGAGGGGATCGTGCTTCAGCGAAGCAAGCACGAAGCCCCACGCCGAGACGTAGGACGGGATCCATGCGCTGTAGGCCCTAACCACGGGGAAGACTTGCCTTAGGGTGTTGTATATGAGGGTGTAGGACTTCCTGCTGTAGAAGACCGACGTCGCCTGAGTTGCCATTAATCCATCGGGCTTGAGCCGCTCCTTAACTAGCTCATAGAATTGCTTAGTGTATAAGAGATATGAAGGGCCTTCTGGCAACGGGTCGGTCACGTCGATTAATATCACATCGTATCGCTCATTAGTCTTCTTTAAATAGGCCCGCCCGTCGTCTATTACTAACTTTAACCTCTTATCTTCAAAAGCCCCAGCGCTGAGCTGGGGCATGAAGGTCTTGGAAACGCGGATTACCTCCTCATCTATATCGACCATCACGACGTCCTTAACGATATTGTGCTTTAAGACCTCCCGAACAGTACCCCCCTCTCCCCCGCCTATTACCAAGACCTTCTCGGGGCAGGGGTGAGTGACCATGGCGGGGTGGACGAGGGCCTCATGATATATAAACTCGTCGACGAGTGAGGATTGCACCTTACCGTCCAAGACCAAGCACAAGCCAAAGTCTTGAGTTTCAACTACATCTATTTCTTGATACTTTGACCTGCCGCTGTATAGGATCCTCTTCACTTTATGCACTACTATTGTAGACTCTGTTTGATGCTCAGCAAGCCATCTCCAGTTGAACGTCTTCTACCACCTTAGCTTCTATCGCCCTGGGCGAGCAAGCCTCTCTTAATTTCGAGGACGTTGACGCTCGAGGGCTTAAAGTTCTCGACTATGTGCTCGCACGCCTTCCAAGGATCCATGCGCTCGCCGCAAGTAAAGACGTCTACGGCCGCGTAGCCGTACTCGGGCCATGTATGAATGGTGACGTGGGACTCCGATATCAGGACCACGCCCGTCACGCCCTGAGGGTTGAACTTGTGGAAGAATACTCCGCATATGTTGCCGTTGGCCCTCCTCACTGCCTCAGCCAACACATTCTTTATGAAGGCCTCATCGTCTAGTAGCGTGGGGGAGCAACCATACAGTTCGAGTATTACGTGCCTTCCCAGCTCCGTCCTTAACTCCCCCATTCTCAATTCCCATCTCAGCCCCCTTTACGCAATATACATTCGGTTTTGGGGCCCTATAGCCTTTAAATATTTCGCGAATCTCCCTCCATCGGTTGATGTGGTAAAGCGATGTCGTAAAGCCAAGTGGACCTCGAGACCAACATTAAATACTCCTCTATTCGCAAAGGCTGGCGCTTGAGAGTTTATGAGGGGGGATGTATCTCTTTAAGGGATTTTTAAATGAACTATGTATTTTGTTTAGGACTCTTTAAGGTGAAGATCTTCAGACCTCTATTTCCAACTTTTCAATTAAATCTCTTGGTATTAGTTCCTTAACTTCATCAACGCTATTGAAAGGCCTTCTCTTTAAGATGTGTAGAGCTACGGTCTTTGACAGCCCTGGAATGCTTTGAAGCAACTTGCGATGCGCCTTATTGATGTTTATTGGGGACTCTACCCCTACGACCGATCTAAACCCGTGCTTTAAGACGACTACGTCGATCCTCTCCCTAACGGCGCGCGGGTAGGGGAGGTACACTAATATGGGATACGAGCCCGCTTGTCTAGCGTAAGTTCCGCCCCCACCTCTTTTCTCGACGTAGCAACCTCTCAGCTTGGTCCACGTCGGGACCACTCTCTTGAGCATAGGTAAATCGACTTCTAGCCTCATCCTCCTCTTGTACACCTTGAAGAGCCTCTTGTTCTTCCTGATCACGGCGTTCCCGACCTCCCACATAGGTGTATTGGGGAAGGCCATCACTTGCCTTATGTTTATCCTTCTGACCATCAAGCCTTCTTCCAAGACCCTCTTCATGAAGTCTAAATTGGCTTGGTAAGTCTCCTCGGTCTCTCCCTTGAGCCCATAGACGAAGTTGACGCCTGGTAGAAGGTGCGGCAAGCCGTTGTAGCCCCTCTGAGCTCCTACGCTATTGACTATGCGTATTGCCTCGAGGGCCTCTTCAGGGTAGACCTTCAAATTGTTCAGTTTTATGACCTTTGGATCTGCTGACTCTATGCCAAAGGCGGCCACGTCGCCTGGGGTGTGGTGCTCGACAATTATCTTGCATATCTCGAGGGACTCCTCCTTGTGGTGGTAAACCGTACCAGGATTGACGTTGTCTATGTGTAAGGTCTCAAGGTCTGGCGCTACGGCCCTTATGCCCCTGAAGAGCCTCTCTATGGCTTCGACGTTCGGCTTCGGGAACTCCCTCTCGCCGACCTCCCTAGACTGATATGTGAAGAGGTCTGGTTGTCTACCCAGCCTTATGTGCCTGACCCCAGCTTGGTATAGCGCTTCGACTTCCTCGACGACGTCCTCCACAGCCCTGAACCTCGGCTCACCGTAGAGGGGCTCTACGCAGAAGGAGCATCCCCCAACAACGTAGCGAGGGCAGCCCCAATAGGTCTCTATCTCGCATATTAGGTTGAAACCGTAGTTCGGGTGCTGAGTGACTATGTTGGCTCCGCGCACGGCCACCTTAGCTACAAATGAGGGGTCCCTCTCGAAAACAGGCAATTGGAGGTCGCGTTTGAAGTCATTTAAAGCGAGCTCGTACACGTACCTCTCAAAAGCCACGTGGAACATGTAGTCGAAGTCTCTGCGCACCTCCTTGGGTATGATGGCCGTTCGGCCCCCCTCGACGCCGAAGCCGAAGGACGCGACAGGCCCTATAAGGACCTTCACGGGCTCTATTAGGAGGCGGGACCAAGTCTTTAGCTCGCTCAGCTTAATCGGCGTTCCTCCCAAGTACCTTCCGGGAACGGCCACCCCAGCGGTGAAGATCACGCAATCAAATTTTGAGAGCTCCTTTAAGTAGCGATCGACGTCACTTCTCAGCTGATCGACCGTCAGGTACAATATCTCAGCGTAGGGCTTCGCGAGCCACACGGCCCCAGCCGTATACCTAGCGTATATGTCGAGGTAAGGGGGAACGCCCAAGCCGCTGGGCTCGTCGTCGTAGCCGTCGATTATGCACACCTTAGGCGGCATAGCTCCTTAAATTAAAAAGGATGGGGCCGTGCTCTAATAAAGGCAGAGGAGGTCCTGTGAAAGTTAAAGACGTCGGCGAGTGGGAGGTCATCAATAGGATCTGGGGGGTGCTGGCGAGAGACGAAGAGGAGATCATGGGCTTCAACGACGATGTAGTCGCCAAGAGAATCGGGAGAGGCTGGGTCCTCGTAGCGCACACGAACGCTCTCGTGGAGAGCACGGACGTCTTGCCGGGAATGAGTCCCCATAGCATCGGATTTAAGTCGGTGGTCATGAACGTCAGCGACTTCGCCTCGAAAGGCGTAAGACCACTTGGGATGCTATTCGCGCTAGGTGTGCCCAAGGAAGTCGACGTCGAGTACGTCGAGGAGATAGCGAGGGGCTGGAGGGACGCATCTTTGAAGTACGGCCTCTACATCTGGGGAGGAGACGTCAGCGAGGCCGGGGAGCTCACGCTCTGCGGCACGATAATCGGGCTGGCCAAAGAGGGGGTGTTGATGAAGAGGAGGGGAGCGAGGGAGGGAGACGTCGTGGCATGCATTGGAGAGTTCGGGTTGACCAGCGTCGCGTACTTGATGCTCCTCAAGGGTCTCAAGGCGCCGGACAGAATGGTGGAGAGGAGGGCGTTGAGGGCTGTCTACTATCCAAGGGCCTACTTAGAGGAGGGGCTGAGACTATCTCGACTCGGCGTCGTGACCTCCTCCATGGACAGCAGCGACGGGCTTGCTTGGACGTTGCACACCCTGTGCTCCTTGAACGGCGTGGGAATGAGGATAAAGAGCGTACCCATCCCGATTGAAGTGCGGCGCTACGCCGAAAAGTATGGCTTAGACCCTTATGAGCTAGCGCTCTACGGAGGAGAGGAGTACGCGTTGGTTTTCACGTTGAGGAGAGATGACCTTGACAGATTGCCCAAGAGCTTGGCCAAGAGGGTCCACATCATGGGCGTGGTCACGTCCGACAAAAAGCTCAGGCTCGAAGTCGACGGAAGCGAGAGGAAGATCGAGGCAAGAGGATGGGAGCACTTCAAATCTAGCACCTAGTACACGCAGTTGAGAGCATGACAACTATAACTCGACGTGGAGCTCGCCGTTTACGACTTTGACGGAGTACACCTTCGATGGGCTCTGGGCTGGGCCCTCGATGGCCCCTCCGCTACCCAAGTCAAAGACTGCTCCATGACAGGTGCACACTATTCTCTTGCCCTCCCTCAACTCTCCGTAGAAGGACGTCCGACAACCAGCGTGAGGACATCTGTTCTCAACGGCGTAAAAACGTCCTCAAGCCTTATCATTAGGATCTCTTTACCTTCGACCTTAAACCTCTTCTTCTCTTCGATCTTTATTTCATCGATCTTGCACGGTCTAGCCGTAGAAACCCCTCAAGCCAAAGAGGCTTAAAAGCGTGTTGCGGGTTATGCCTAGCTTAACATCCTAATAATCTATGAGGGCCGGCCATGTCCAGATGGTATTGGCCGTCATGGAGATTTGTTTGGAGCCCCGGGCGGGATTCGAACCCGCGACCTGCCGCTTACGAGGCGGCCGCCATAACCGCTAGGCAACCGGGGCCCTCGCGCCATCTTCTGCTCCAGTCCTTAAGATAAAACTTACCTCAGAGCCCGCTTAAGAGAGGGCCCGATACCTCTCTTAGTAAGCCAAAAGCTGGCCAAGAGGTGACATTCTTCTATTCAGCACGAAATAAATATAGTGCACCTTGTAAATCAACACTAGGCAGGCGGGGGTGGCCGAGCCAGGTCAAAGGCGCGGGACTGAGGCACGGCCTACTGAGGCCGCTCGACTCCCGTGGCGTAGGCCTGCGTGGGTTCAAATCCCACCCCCCGCACTAATTTATTAAATTAAGTAAGTCGTAAATTCTTCTTTGGCGTACTTTCGTTTGACATGGTGAACGTATGGATCGTTGTAGGTTACACTGCTACCGCGCCAATTATGCCACGAGAGCTCTGGTGCGTAGCGCCTTCGGTCCCTTTAGAGTTGAATCGACAAAGAGCGTCTACAGCTACCTCGGCTAGAGCAAGATAGCTAAACACCTTAATCTATCTGAGCCTCTGCTCTTAAAGGGGCGAGCTCATGTCTTTAAAGGAGCTCATCCGAAGATACGCTCTCGAAGAAGTGGGCTTCGACTTCGCGGGCTTCTCCTCGGCGGAAGACTTCAGGGACTTCGTGAAGTCCTGGGTCAGGACCATCATAGTACTAGGGCTAGAGGCGTGGGACGAGGCCTTCGACATGGTCATCTTCAGGGAGAGAGGAGGCAGGTTCGACGTCTACTACGTCTACGAGGAGGTCATGGCAGAAAAGGCGCTGAAGCTGTGCGTTTACTTGAGGGCTCTGGGCCTCAGGGCTGAGCACGAGCCCTATTGCTTGCCGTTGAAGCAGGTCGCCCTCAAGGCAGGGGCTGGATGTTACGGCAAGAATTCCTTGATAATAAACCCCATATATGGTTCTAAGCTCAGGCTCACATGTGTGGTCACGGACGCCAATGTCGAGCCCGACGCTCCCTTTAAGGGCGATCTTTGCGGTGCTTGCGACGTATGTATGAGGGCCTGCCCACTCCAAGCCATAAGAGAGCCCTACAAGATCGAAGCGAGGAGGTGCGTAAACTCGCTGGCCCCTCCCTCCAGAGATGTCGATGTAGACGTCTTAGAGATGGCGACTAAACTCTTGAAGAGACCCACAAAGAACTCCATGATCTTATGCTCAGTGTGCCAAGTAGTCTGTCCATACAATAAGCGCGCAAAGGATTTTTGAGGAAACGGAAATCTCTAAGTGGGCAATGATGACTCTGGCCTCGACGATCTCGATGAAGAAGATCTTGAGTGCTGAGCCTTTATTTAAATTAAGGACCAGCGAGTCGATGTAGAGGCAACTAATGTCGATGTGCTTTGAGGACTGACGTCAAGAGCGTTGAGCTGGAGCTCTAAGCTTCATTTCTCATGGTATTATCTCTATGGTGTTTGGGAAGGGAGGGTAATTTAAGGCGTCGATCTTTACAGAGCCCTCTTTAATAGCTTCCTCTATCTCGGACTTACTGCTAAAAAGCTGATCGATGAGGGCCCGCGTAGCTCTGCAGAGGACTTCGAAACCCTCGTCGCCCCACAGCCTCTCGTGGTAGGCGTAGAGACAGCGGCCCCCGCAGAGCGCGCCGTAGTCGCAACTCGTACAGGGATCCCCTATCCCTACTCTCCCAAGGAGGTCGACGAACGTAGATCTCTTAACGTTGCCGAGCCTCGCCCAGCTCACGTCGACAGCTATCGGGCAAGACAAGACGTCGCCACTAGTGTTTATGGCTAAGGCGTTCCACCCTGCTCCGCACGGGGGTGCTCCCAAGCTTAAGTTCCTCGCGATAGCATACGACAGAGCCTTGAAGGGCGCTATCCCTAGGATCTTTCCTCTGAGGAGGTTGGAGACCCATAAATCGACCAGGCGCTCAAGCTTGGGTACGTATTCGTTGAGCAACCAGAACTTAAAGCCCTCCATGTCTGGGTTCCAGACAGCGTTTAGTTGCCAGTGCACGTGGTCGAAGAGGTTCAGGGAGAGCAAGTGGATGGCGTCTCTGTAGACGTCGCTCGACTCAGTCAAGGTCATCCTCGCTATCAAGTCCCCCTCGTAGCCCATCTCTCTAAGCTTCCTCGCTGACTCCACGACTTTCTTGTAGACTCCCCTGCCCCTATGCCTGTCCGTCACTTCCTCCACGCCGTCTACCGATAGCAAGATCGCGTCCATTTGCAACCAATAATCTCGAGGCAACCTATCGATTAGAGTGCCATTTGTCTGTATGACGAAGTGCTCGGCATCTATCCTCTCCATAACCTTCATAACCCATGAATGGTTGAGGAGGGGCTCCCCTCCATAGAAGGCTATGACTAGCCCCTCGACGCCGCTTAAGAAGTCTTGGAGATCTCTTATGGTGTACTTGATGCTCGGCGGGACGAGGTGATTTGGGAAGCTGCCGCCACAGTAATCGCACTTCAAATTACACATGCCAGTAGTCAGCACGTAGCATAGTGCGCCTCTTTGCGTGTATTTGAGAGGGCTTTCAGCATCGGGGTTGAAGCTCATCGGCCTCTCGCAAACCTACCCTTTCATCATCTCGAAATAGTTTTTACGTGGCCTAGCTTTAAACTTACGGGCTCTACTTTGTGGAGATTGATGTTGACCACTGAGGCTGGCAAGGAGCGCTGGACGGCTTGGGAGGCCATCGACACGATATTTCCGTATGATCTCAATGCCTACGTTAGGGCATTTAACGACAGAGGGGTAGTGTTGGTCTGGTCAAGCCTGCCAGGTCGCCAATTAGTAGAACTTCTGTCCGGTAGACTCACTAGGGCCTATAAATTCGTGGTGTTCGACGACGCCTCTCCAGCGAGGCTTAGAGACATAATAGCTTCGGCCAAGAGGGTCTTGAAGGGGTTGAAGAGGGTCAACGTTGTGAGTAGAGTGCGGGGGGATTACCTCGAAGTAGACGAGGAGAAGCTGTCAAGCATGATAATGGAGAGGCTCGAATTGACGGGAGGCGAGAAGAAGCTCGTAATTAATGTGGTTTGGGATGTCGTCGGGTTGTCGTTGGTTGACGAAGGCTAAAATAAAAAGCGTCTTTCCACGTTATAATTTGTGAGCTTATATCGGTGTTGGTGAAAGATGTAGCATGCATAGCACGGTGTTCTTTCATGAGGGCTGAGGGCTTCGACATCACGACCAGCAAATCCGTGTTCAAGGACGAAGGAGCTCTTTCATTTGAGTACGTGCCTCCTAGCTTGCCCCATCGAGAGAGACAATTGAAGATTTTAGTAAACTTCTTCAGGTACATAGTTGAGGGGGAGAGAGGCTTCTATCAAAAAGCCCTTCTGATAGGGAGCGTCGGAACGGGTAAAACTGCCACCTCCAAGCTCTTCGGGAAGATTTTGGAAGAAGAGCTTGGAAAAAGGGGCAAGGGCTTCAAGTTTATCTACGTGAACTGCTATCGAGAGAGGACCCTTTTCTTCATATGTCAGAGGGTAATGGAGGTCTTGGCCCCCTCCCTACCTAGTAGGGGGTTGTCCCCTCAAGAGCTCTTAAAGATGATAGTCTCGCTACTCGAGGAGAGGCAACTGTCGATAATCCTAGTGCTCGACGAAGTCCACTACTTCGTGAAGACGGCAGGGCAGGAGGCGCTTTACAATTTGTTAAGGATATTAGAGGGCTACGAGGAAGACAAGGTCAAGTTGGGCCTGATGCTCATCTCGAGGAGCAAGGATTTCGTCTACGAGTTAGATGACGTCGTTAAGAGTAGCCTGACCAAGAACATAGTGGAATTTGAGCCGTATACCTCCCAACAATTGATGGCCATACTTCAGGAGAGGGTCAAGCTAGCTTTTAGAGAGGGGGCGGTGCTTCCGGAGGCGTTAGAGGTTATAGCCGACAATGTCGGCATTGATCGCGGAGGTAGCGGCGACGCTAGGCTGGCCATAGAGTTGTTATGGAGGGCCGGCAAAATAGCTGACATGAAGGAGAGGGACCAAGTAACGCCAGACGACGTGAGAGAGGCAAGTAGCTTCATACACCCGGCTATCAGAGTCGAGGATCTAAAGAGCTTGTTAATAGATGAGAAGATCGTGCTGCTCTCGATAGCTAAAGAGTTAAAGAAGGGGGTCGCGTACTTGAGGATGGGGTCTTTTGAAGAGAAGTATCGAAGCGAGTGCGAACTTTGGGGGCTTAGGGCTAAGAGGCATACACAACTATGGAAGATCGTTAAGAACTTAGAGAAGATGGGTTTCATAACGACAAAAACCGCGACCATCGGAAGGGGGAGAACCACGTTAATAGGCTTACCCGCAATACCAGCTTATCTACTAGAAAAAGAGGTTTCGAGGCTTTTGGCTGAAGAAATTGGAGGAAAGAGTGTTGAGCGTGGAAAACCTGTTAGGCTCTAGAGCTAGAATAAGGATATTGAGAGTCATGCTGGACAAAGAAGAGCTTAACATAACAGCCATAGCTAGAGAGGCAGGAGTCAATTACAAGACGGCTTTGCGCCACCTCGAAGAGTTAAAGGACATGGGCGTCATCACGGAGAAGGTCTTCGGTAGGATAAGGATCTTCAAAGTCAATCATGATGATCCTCGTGTTAAGGCCTTGAAGGTCGTGTTTGACTCTATTGGTGGTCTAGATGAGGGTTTCCATGGTCGACGTGACGGATAAAGCCGACATGTACAGAGAGGCGGAGGCGGAGGGCTTCATAAAGCTGAGGCCCGAGACCCTAAAGAGAATACGAGAGGGCAGTGTGGAGAAGGGCGACGTTTTCTCGACGACAAATATAGCAGCTATACTGGCCGCAAAAAAGACAGCCGAACTACTACCGCTATGCCACCCGATCCCATTGACTAACGTTTCAGTCCGCATAGACGTAGAGGACGAAGGGGTGAGGGTTCGCACTTCTGTGAGGGCCGTGGGGAAGACTGGAGTAGAAATGGAGGCCCTAGTGGCTACAACAGTGGCACTTCTAAACGTGTGGGACATGGTGAAGAAGTACGAGAAAGACGAAAATGGCCAATATCCTCACACCGAAATTACAAGCATAAGAGTGAGGGGCAAAGTTAAGAGGGAAGCGAAGTGAGCAAGGTCGTAGAGGAGCATAGGGAAAAGGCCCCTCTAAAACTGTCCTTCTATGCTATAGTAACTAGCGACACTCTCTACAACTTATTTAGAGAAGGAAAAGAGGTTAAGGAAGATAATGGAGAAAAGATAAGAAGTATTGTAGAAGCGGAAGGCCACCTGTTTAAGGGTAGGTCTATAGTCCCTAACGACGCCTCCACCATAAAACAAGAGATAAAAAGAGTTGTTGAGGATGTGGGACCCGATGTTATAATAACGACTGGTGGTACTGGCTTAAGCGATAGAGATGTGACCATCGAGGCTGTTGAAGAGCTCTTCGAAAAGAGGATCCCGGGCTTCGGAGAACTCCTAAGGTTTTTAAGCTATGGCGAAATCGGTAGCGCAGCCATGCTGACGAGGGCAACCGCGGGGGTTTACAAAAAAACTGCCATATTTTCAATACCTGGCTCTCCCCATGCTGTCGAGCTCGCTCTTAGGAGGCTGATACTTCCAGAGGCTCGCCACATAGTAGCCCACGTGAGGGGCTAATTTTGAAGACGGTGATAGGTGTAGTAGGCTCCAGGAGAGAGGCAAGGCTAAAGCTGATGCACGCGTTAGGTAGCAAGCTAGCAAATAAGGGCTATAACGTGGCGTTGATCTTCCAGGACGATTATAACGGTATCAAAGACTCTAAAGTTTTCCTAGTAGTGGACGTCGTGAACACCTCAACGTTCATAAGGGTTGGCTCAAAGCTCAGCTTAGACGATATTAAGAAGTTCATCCCTGGCAAGTGGTGCTTAGTATTAGTCGAGGGGCATAGAGCTATACCACATGTAGTGGCCGCTTCATCAGAGGCTGACGTGAGCGAGGCAGATGCTAAAAGCATAGCTATAGTGCCCTTAAGCGATGATGTTAAGCGCTTAGCGGCCTCTCAGACGAGCAAGATCGTCGACGTCGACGAGGTGCTCAGGGCCATTCACGAGGTGATGCTAGAAGACATCATGAAGCTTCTAGCACTAGAGAACTGCGGTGGATGCGGCTTTAACAATTGTAGGGACCTCGCCGAGGCCATAGCTAGGGGCGAAGAAGATCCCGTAAAGTGCATTAAAAGAAGAGAGGGCGTGAAGTTAGTGGTTGACGGAGAGCTCGTGCCATTAAACCAGTTCACATCAAAGATGTTCGTCCAAGTGCTGAGGGGGCTTTTATCGATATTAAAGGGAGTCCCGAAAGACCCAAAGAAAGTTTTTCTTGAGGTAGACCTTCACTAGCCACGTTTCTTCAAAAATGCCTCCATGGATTCGTTTAGGTCTAACCACCGTGAAATATCGCGTTTAGCAAGGCCGGAGGCTTCAAACATTACGTGCAGGAATGGCATCACCTCCGTGCTAGCCTTCTTTCTAGATAGATGACACTTGGAGGCTATTTTCTCACATATTGACTCCCTGATGGCTCTCATGTCTTTAGCTTTAGCTAGCAACAATATCTTTTGAGGAAAACCATACTTAGTAAACCTGTACGGATGTATTTTCGACATCGCGATCCCCGCCGTCATGAAGTCTATTATGTACTTCAGTAGCTCCCACTTCTGCCTCCTCTTCATTCTACCCAAGAATACGTCGGCTCTCGCCAAATAATAATACGCCTTAGCAAGTTCTTCTGGGTCCGTGTACTGCCTTGGCAAGTTTTCATCTATCCAGAGCATAAGGGTCTCGTAGTCGAGCAACGACGAGTTTATCACGTTTCTAGCGTCATCGCACCGCTTTGCAGAGAAGAGCATCCTCAAGACGTCAAAAGCTTGGTATTGCCTGTTCCTAGCCCTTAGCCACGAGACGTCATTCACTGTCAACCTCTTCTTACCTTGAGCCACCGCTTGAAGGTCATTAACTGCAGACCTCATGTCGCCTTCGGCGAGTTCAGCTATTATCTTCAGAGCCCTCTCGTCGGCCATTATTCCCTCTTTCGTGCATATCTTCTTCAAGTGCTTTATTATGGAGGATGACCTCAGGCGCTTGAACTCTATCATTACGGATACCTCTCGGAGAGGCCTCAGCTTTGGATCCCAGGGATCGTTCGCTGCCATTACTATGGGGACTCTTGACTCCTTGATGAGCTCGACTATTGCTTTGACGGCATCGGCCTCGCCTATGCCATAGAGGCCGTCAATTTCGTCTAAGAAGATGAGCTTGCCCTTGGAACTGTAGAGGCTGACTGTTCTTGACGATTGGCCGACGAGCCTTCTCAGAGTCCCTTCGGTTCGCGTGTCACTGGCATTTAGCTGAAAAAGCTCGTAGTCAAATTCCTTGGCCACAACTTCTACGAGCAAGGTCTTGCCGACGCCGGGGGGGCCGTAGAGTAGGGCCGCTTTTTCGCCAGGCCTCCAGTTTTTCAGCCACGAAACGAAGTTGTCTATGTAGTCGGCTTCGCCCACTATCTCCTTTATCTCGGCTATTGAGCGAGGCTTGTGCTTCTCGGTCCAAGGAACATATGAGGGAGTTGACATGGCTAACCAGCCATTTTCTTGCCCAACCTAGCCAGCTGAGCTAAGAAGGCCGTGATTTGTATGTCTTCGTTGGCCCCTTCGGTGAGCCTGTAATCAGTCTCAGCCACCAAGTCCTCTATCTCCATCTTTAATGGCTCAGGCACGTCGAGCCTAAAGACCTCTATGTGTACTTGCCTTATTATATCCGACCCCGTCAAGCCGTAGTTTATCATCAAGTCGTAGACCTTCTGTCTTGCCGCCAAAACGTCGCCCTTCAACGCCAGCTTGAGCATCTCGTGGACCTCGGTTGGCCTAGCCCTGCCCGCTACCTTGTAAACCGTCATGTCATCGACTGGACCTCCGTAGGCAGCAGCCGCTTGAAGGAGATTTATAGCCCTCCTCAAATCGCCACTAGCCACGTACCAGATGGCGTCTATGCCTTCTGGAGTGAGCTTGACGCCCTCCTTAGTAGCTATGAACTTCAACCGTTCTGCTACGTCCTCTTTCGATAACATCGAGAATCTGAAGATCGCACAGCGCGACTGTATTGGCTCTATTATCTTTGACCCGTAGTTCGCTATCAATATGAACCTCGTGGTCCTCCAAAACATCTCCATTATGCGCCTCAAGCTCCACTGCGCCTCTGAGGTCATGGCATCGCACTCGTCTAATATTATGACCTTGAAGGGGACGTCACCCAACGCCACGGTCCTAGCGTAGTCCTTGACCCTCTCCCTTATCGTCTGTATGCCCCTCTCGTCGGAGGCGTTGAGCTCCAAGACGTTTTGGCGCCAGTTTTCGCCGTAGAGCTCGTAGACTAAGCAGAGAGCTGCCGTAGTTTTGCCGGTCCCAGGCGGACCGACAAATAGCAAGTGAGGGATGTTCTTCTCTTCTACGAACCTCTTTAACCTCTCTATTATCTCCTTTTGGTTTACGATTTCATCGAGCCTCCTTGGCCTATACTTCTCGACCCAAAGGGCTGGCAACTCTTCCTTGAAGGCCATATAGCTCTCAGAGTATTTATCTCGGCGCACTCTTATAGGGTTTAGCCGGTGCGAAGAGGGGTAGGGTTCTACGCTTTGAGAGAAACTTTTTGTGGTGAGAAGTGAGATAAAGGTTGAGAGTGATGGCTACCTTTTTGTGCGGAGAGCCCCTCTACGACGTTGAAAAGGTGAGGGTCAAAGTCTTAAAAAAGATCCCAGAGATAAGAGTCGGAGACGAGGTGTTGGGACCTTTTCCTCAAGATCAAGAGGTAGAGGTAGAGAGGTGGATCGCTAAGATCCTGAAGGAAGAAGGATACGTCGAGATAATAAATGAAAAGGGCATCGACTTGGCGGCGATATCGAAGATCGCATGGAGGGAGAGCAGAACCCCTCAACCGGTTCCGCTTGAACCAACGTTCTACGTTAAAGTTAGAAGCTACCTCAAGTCCTTGGCCGAGAGGGCGAAGGCCAATCCTGAGGCCTTAAATGAGAAGAGGTTGGCTGAGGTGAGGTTGATCGACATCATTAACTGCAGGGTCCAAAAGATTGTTAACATAGCTTTGACCGGCGCTCAACCGCCAAGAGAGGTCCTCGACTGCCTTACCCCAGAGGAGAGGATTTTGTTTAACGAAATATGTGGTCTCATCTCGAGGTGGCGTCGGAGCATTAGAGGTAGAGAGAGTGGTTGAGGCAAAGCTTCAAGACCCCATAGTACAATTTACAGAGTTCTTCAAGTCGTTTGCGGATAGTAAGGGTAACTTGAAGTACAGGGAAAGAATACGTCAAATGATAGTCTCTGGCCTCAAGTCCCTCGTAATAGACTTCGACGACTTATTGTTATTTGACGACAGCCTGGCTAAGGGAGTTGTGGACAAGCCTAGAGAGTACGTAGAGTTTGCATCTATAGCGTTGTACGACGTCGTAAAAACAGAGAGTAGGGCCTTCGCCGAAAAAGTCGGTAGGTTCCACGCGCGCTTCAGAGGAGCTGGCGATTTAGTCCCGATAAGGAAGATAAGGGCCGAGCACGTAAACAAGATGATAACAATAGAGGGCGTTATAGTTAGGGCAAGCAACATAAAGCAAAAGCTCGTCGAAGGCACCTTCATATGCAAAAACGTCGAATGCAGAGAGATAATAAAGATCCCTCAGGACTCTAGGACCTTCAGCTACCCGAACATCTGCCCTCGATGTGGAAAGAGGGGGGTCTTGGAGTTCAGCCCCGAAAACTCGACGTTCATGGACGTTCAGACTCTCGTCGTCCAAGAGAGGCCTGAGGACGTGCCCTCTGGTCAACTGCCACGCTCAATAGAGGTCTTCGTCGCCGACGACTTAGTCGACAAGGTAAGGCCTGGCGACAGAGTCCTGATAAGCGGAATTTTATCGGTGAGGCAGGAACACTCGCCGAAGCTCGGCAAGTTAACCACCTTCATGACGTACTTAGAGGCCAACCATGTAGAGGTCTCGACGAAAGGTGTCGAGGACGTCGAGATAACGCCAGAAGACGAAGAGGAGATAAGAAAGGCCGCTAAAGACCCGAACATCGTGGAGAAGATAGTGAAGTCGATAGCTCCTTCGATCTACGGGATGGATGAGATAAAAGAGGCCATAGCCTACATGCTTTTTGGAGGAGTTCCCAAGGTCATGCCTGATGGAGTTAAGGTAAGAGGGGATATACACGTTCTCATAGTCGGAGATCCTGGGACAGCCAAGAGCCAGCTTCTACAGTACGTAGCTAGACTTGCGCCGCGCGGAATATATACGTCTGGCAAGGGCTCAACAGCGGCTGGGCTAACCGCGACGGTCGTTAGAGACAAAAACACGGGGGACTTCTTCCTCGAGGCTGGTGCCTTGGTCCTCGCAGATAATGGCATCGCAGCGATAGATGAGATAGACAAAATGCGGGATGAAGATAGGGTCGCTATGCATGAAGCTATGGAACAGCAAACCGTAAGCATAGCCAAAGCAGGGATCGTGGCCACGCTCAATGCAAGAACTTCCATCTTGGCGGCGGCCAACCCGAGGTTCGGCAGGTACATGTCGAATAGGCCTGTGTCAGAAAATATCAATCTGCCCGTCACGATATTGTCGCGCTTTGACTTCATATTCGTAACTACTGATAAGCCAGATAAGGCTAGGGACTCTGCTTTGGCCGATCACGTTTTGACCTTAAGGGCCATGAAAGGCGAGCCTGTGGCCCCCTTCAGCCCCGATTTCCTCAGAAAGTACATAGCTTATGCGAGAAAACATGTAAAGCCGAGACTGACTGATGAGGCAATAGAGAAGATAAAAGAATACTTCCTTAGTTTGAGGGAAAGAGCTTCGGAGGATAGCCCAGTACCCATCACAGTAAGACAATTAGAGACCCTAGTTAGGGCTGCCGAGGCGAGGGCTCGCATGGCTCTTAGAAGTGAGGTTACCGCAGAAGACACGGCGGCAGTCATTAGACTCATGGATCATTACTTGAGGACTGTAGGGAGTGATGCGGCGGGGAGGCCCGACATAGACATAATAATGACTGGGAAGCCTAGGAGCGTACAGCAGAAGTTAGTGAGGATAGTGGAAATAGTGGAGGAACTTCAGAAAGAGCTCCAAGGAGGGCCTGTCAGTAGAGAGCTGATATTCGAAAGGGCCGAAAAGGAGGGCATAGACAAGGCTTTCGTTGAAAGGGCCCTTAAGCAACTCATAAACGACGGAGTGCTCTTCCAACCACGCGATGGCTATTACAAGAAGGTCTGAAGTTTTGTGCAGGTGAAGGGAGATCGAAGTAAGCGCCCTAGAATTACCCGACAAGATAAAGCAGGTGCTAATTGAAAGGGGCATTAGGAGGCTCTATCCCCCTCAAGAAAAGGCCGTTAGAGCAGGCCTCTTAAAGGGCAGGAACTTAGTTATTTCTGCCCCCACAGCCTCAGGGAAGACCCTCATCGCCGAGCTCGCGATAGTCAAAAAGGTGATCGAAGAGAGGGCCAAGGCCTTATACTTGACACCACTAAGAGCTCTTGCTTACGAGAAGTGGCTTGAGTTCAAAAAGTACGAAGAAAGAGGACTCTTGAGAACGGCCGTCACGACGGGCGATTACGACAGCGACGATAAGTGGTTGAGCAATTACGACGTCATAGTTTGCACTAATGAAAAATTCGATAGCCTAATAAGACACAAGGCTTCATGGCTCGATGAAGTTAAGGTCGTAGTCTCGGACGAAGTGCATCTGATAAGTGACCCAGAGAGAGGGCCGACGCTAGAGGCCGTTTTAGCTAGACTTAGGGGACGCTTGAGGGATTTACAGGTCGTCGCCCTGAGCGCCACAATAAGCAATGCCAACGAAATCGCTGAGTGGCTTGGCGCGGAGCTCGTCGAAAGCGATTGGCGACCCGTGCCTCTAAAAATGGGCGTTTGCGTGGGCAATAGGATCACCTTCGATAGCGGCGAGGAGCATGTATTTGAGAGGGTGACGGGGGACTCGATAATAGACATGGCCTTAGAGGTCGTGAAGAACGGAGGTCAATGCCTCGTCTTCGCCAACACCCGTCAAAACGCCGTGAAGTACGCCAACAAGATGTCGAGACATTTGGAGCCTTACGTTGACCCTAAAGAGGTCAGGGACCTCTGCGAAGAGATACAAGAAGGCGAGGAGGCCTCCATAGTAAACGAGGAGCTCGCAAGCTTAGTTAGAAAAGGGGTAGCGTTCCACCACGCAGGCCTTTCAGCGAGGCAGAGGAGGATAATCGAAGAAGGTTTTCGAGGCTTTAAGATAAAAGTCGTGTGCTCAACGCCCACCCTAGCCGCAGGGGTCAACTTGCCAGCCCGAAGGGTCATAATTCAAGACTACAGGAGGTACGAGGTCGATCGCGGGTTCTACAGAATCCCCGTCTTGGAGTTTCACCAAATGGCCGGTAGGGCTGGGAGGCCGCAATACGACGAATATGGAGAGGCCGTAGCTGTCACGAAGACTGAGGTAGAGGCTTACGACGTCTTTACTCGCTACATAAAGTCAAAGCCCGAGAATATAACATCACAGCTAACGAACGAAGCGTCATTGAGGAAACATGTGCTGGCAACGATAGCTTCGATGGATGAAGCAACGTTGGATGACGTCCACGAATTCATATCGAGGACCTTCTATGCCCATCAGTTCACCTCCCTCGGCGCCATGCTCAGCGTTAAGGGGGTTCTCAGGTTTTTAGAGAGGGAGCGCTTCATCGTTGTCGAGGGAGATGTGTTGAGAGCGACGAAGCTCGGCCGCAGAGCGTCGGAGCTCTACATAGATCCTCTATCGGCGGTCATATTGTTGAGGTACTTAAGGGGGCTGAGGGGAGAGACCACGCTCAAGTACTTGCACTTAATATGCAAGGTCCCCGAGGTGCCCAAGCTCCACGTCAGGAGAGGGGAGAGGGAGAAGCTTGCCTCCTTCGTCCTAGAGAGCGACGAGGTACTGTCGGATGACGACGAGGACTTGACCGCCGTTATGTCTGAGGTCAAGACCGCCCTCCTCCTATACGACTGGATAAATGAGGTCCCCGAAAACGATGTGGTGCTGAGATATGACGTTGGGCCGGGAGACGTACACGCGTTAACTCAGGCGGCAGAGTGGATATGTCACGCAGCTAGCGAAATAGCCAAGGTTATGGGCTTTGCAGTCCACGCTCACAAGCTCAGCGCCCTAGTCCCCAGGATAAGGTGGGGGGTCAGAGAGGAGCTGTTGGAATTGCTACGGCTTGAGGGCATAGGAAGAGTTAGGGCCAGAATCCTGTACCGGCATGGATATAGAGGGCTCAAAGAAGTCGCGGAGGCCGAGCTGGCGGAGCTGACAAAGTTGCCTAAGATAGGGCCGAAGATAGCACAGAAGATCATAGACCAAGCGCAGAAGCTTTTGAGACGGAGTAGTGGGGCCGGGGGGATTTGAACCCCCGATCACCAGCGTTCTGTGAAGTTGGGGACTTCTCCCCAGGCTGGCATCCTAGTCCAGGCTAGACTACGGCCCCTCTTTAAGGTTGAGATCTAGAAAAGCTATTTATCTCTATTTCGCTCGACGCCACGAAGCTCAGGACCTTTGTGAAGGAGTTTTCGGACAAACTTCTTTTGTACTCTCGCAAAGCTTTGATGGCTTCTTCATCGCTGAAAACCGTCCCTAATTTCTTTCGTACTATGGTTGAGAGTTCCGTTTTGGACAAGAAGAGGTAGCTGAAGAGCGAGGAGACGTTGGCTGGCCTTCTGCTTCTACTCGAGCTACCGAAGTCCATTATCACGGGTTCGAGACGTGGTTTCACAACTATGTGCTTCTGTGCTCTTGAAAGCTCTCCATGGTCTAGGCCTATGACGTCAAGTCTTCTGCACTGCTTTAACAGGTCAACCACTACCTTCTTGACCTCGGCCTCAACAGCGAGCCTAACAAATACGTCTATGTGTTGTCCTTCCACCAAATCCATCACTATAAAGTCCTCGCTAAAGCAGCGGACCCTGGCTCCGACCCCAACGCTATTCGCCAACATCTGATTCTCGCCTTCAACAATTAACGTCTTAACATGCGAATCGACCCTCCTAATCTTAAGGGCGACCAGCGCCCCGTCCATCAATGCCTTGACCACGATGCTATCGCATCCCTTACCCAAGACTCTAAGCCCATTGACCTTCTGAGGGCCGTCGAGCAAAATCCCCGTTACCCCGAGGGAGCTGAGCTGTCGAAGCCTTCGCCTAAACTCCTCCTTGCTGGGCTTTGGAAAGCACAACAAGTAAGAGAGGCGCTGGTCTACGAGGCCGTTGTCGATGGTTAGGAAAGCAGTGCCTTCAGCCAATGTGGGGAGCCCCTTAAGAAGGACTTTAAAAAGCGCCTATACTCGCTTCTCTTTCCTCTGCACGCATCGAGCACTTCTTCGTTTAAAAATACGCGAAGATCTCTCTTCAATGCCTCGGCAAAGTCTTTGCCCAGCTCGGCTCTATTGACGTTGTTTTTAATGAACGAGACGGCGTCGCTCGTCCTCTTTATCGTTAGCACGACCAACCTGTCGCCTTCGACGTAGGGCCCCGCTACTGTGGAGGGCGAGGGGTAATGCTTCTGCACAAACCTGACGACGTCATCAACCGACGTGATCGGCGGGCCTAAGTGTTTAATCGTGGGGGTTATCACGTTGCTTTCTAGTTCGACCAAGAGTACCACTTCTCTCTCGTCGTCTGACCAAGCCGACCACCTCAAGACCTTAAACCCCTCCTGTTCTAGCAACTTTACAATGCCGTTGCACGAGCGCCTTATCTGTCCCCATAGTACGTCTGGTGGAGATGGCTTTAGAGTCGTGGCTATGGCGAGGAGAGTCGTCTTGCTCTTCTCTATATAGCTCCTTAGATCCTCCTTCGCGGCCTCAGTTAGCAAGTGCTCTTCGGGTTCGAAGAAGAGCTTGCTTGGCTTCAAAAGGAAAAGAGTAGAGGCGAGCTTGAATAGGGAGAGCTTTTCGAGGGATAGGGCCGCGGCCACATTCCTGTTCCTGTCAACGGGGTCTACGACGACTAAGGGGCTATTGAAGAGCTTGAGTGCTTGCTTGGGGTCTTCATAGTGCTTGGCCACGTCTATGACTGTCAAGAAGGGCCTCCAATATCTGACGTTATTCAAGACCTCGAGGAAGGAGCCGTAATGTAGTACTAAGAGCTCGCAGAGATAGCCCGAGAAACCAGACACCTTTATTTCAGCGCCGTAAGCGCCTATTCCCTTCAAGAAGCCCTTGAGTAGCCGGACCTCGGCCCTCAACCGATCGTCAAACTTCTCATTTATGAGGCGAGTGTGCAAGGGAGTTCTGTCGACTGATGTTAAAGGTCTTCCACTTTTCGGGTCAAACTCGCTACATGGGACTATGTCGACGGCGTAGTCATCTACAAAGGTCCTCACATAGGGGTGCTCGGCGTAGCACTCTATGTAGTTGCCTCCAGCCGCTCTCTTCGCTATTTCGAACCCCAAGGTCTTAACTTCGTCGACCGAAGCCGTCTTCGGGAAGATTATGAAGATGTCTATGTCTCTATCGCCGCTGATCCAAGTATCTTTAGCTATGGAGCCTTGGACCTCGGCCCTCGCGTCCACATTTAACTCCTTGCAAATGTCGGATATTCTCTTTATGAAGTAGTGGACTATTTGGCCCACCTTTTTGCGCTCGTGGTCTTTTGGTGAGAGCTCCTCCAACACTTGAGAGAGGAGCTTTTTGAGCTGGTCATCGTGCATGGGCCTTTAAGTCACCCTCTCACTTCATAGAGGGTCTCGTATATCGGGCCTCTCGGGGTTAAAGTGCTCTTCTTGAGCCTTACCGCTTTGACCTCTTGAAGCCCCAACTCGATGTCTTTCAGGCTCGCGATCACCTTCCTTAATGCGTAGCCAGAAAACTTCACCCTTGCTATCGTTATGTGCGGGACGAATTCCTCTTCAGATTCGAGCCGTAGGGGTATTGCTTGGAGCTTTGGCCTTAAGGACTTGTATATCGTCTGAACCTCTTCGAACCCCTCTGTCACGCCGACCCATATCACACGCGGCCTCTCCTGCGACGGAAAGGCTCCAAGACCTTGAAGTTTCATAACGAAGGGCTTGAACCGTATAGTTGACATGGCCTCTTGAACTTTCTCAACTATCTTGGTCGGCTGTTCTCCTAGGAAAAACAACGTCAGGTGAAGGTTCTCTGGCTCTACGGGCTTTATCTTCGAGCCCCCTGTCTCGAGCTCCTTCTGTATATTAACTATTTTATTCACTATCTCGGGGTTATCCACATCTATGGCTATGAAGCATCGGATTAAACTTGAGGACAAGCTCAACCCTCCAACAAGCGTTTTATGGCACTGGCTATCGTCTTCGCTACAGTGACCTTCGACGTCTTGCTCTCTATGCTGTCCGTGCTTATTACCTCCTCGACTCCGGCGGCCATAAGCTTTTCGAGGGCGTTGGCGGCGTAAAGGCCGTGAATGCACGCCGCTATTATCCTTCTTGGATTGCCCTTGGAGATTATCTTCGCAGCGTTGACTATCGTCCCCCCGGTGCTTATTATGTCATCAACTATTACTACGTCCCTGCCCTCGATAACCAAAGCCTTCTCCTCGGTCGTCACTTCGCCCGTCTCGAGGTCCCTCTTCTTCTCGAGAAAAGCCGCCTCACCGTCGACTAGCTCAGCGACCTTCCGTGCGTCTGGATATCGCTTCTTGTCTGGCGATAGCACTAGGGGGTCCTTCAAGCCGAGTGATGCCAAGTAGTCAGCTATTTCAGGGAAGGCGTCGACGCTCAAGGCCCTTATCTTCTCAAAGTAGCCTAATACAAGCTCGCTGTGGACGTTAACTGTTACGAGGGAGCTGGCGCCTACGGCCTCTATTGCCTTCGCGATAATCTTAGAGCTCAGAGCTTCATGAGGTAGAAAGACCTTGTCTTGTCTCGAGTAGGCGAGGTATGGAACTACAGCGATAACTTTCGAGGCCCCAGCCCTCAGAGACGCGTCGATTAGCTGTAAGAGCTCCATTAACCTCTTATCTTGAGGGGGAGGGCAAGACTGAACGACGATGGCCTCCTCCCCCCTGAGGTCTTCTTCCACCCTTATGTACGACTCTCCGTCGGGGAACACCCTGTAACTGACCTTTGCTACTTCATAGTTGCAAACGCCTGCCAGCCGCTGCGCGAGCAACGGAGAAGAGGGTCCAGGGACTAGTAGCGGCATTATCTACCCTCCAAACCTACTTTGCACAAAGGAGAAAAATGTTTTTCCCAAAGACTTCTAAGAGGCTGTGGTGCCCTACTTGGACAGCTTAAAGAGGGTCAGCGTTAGAATCGGCGGCATCGTCGACCTCTCAACAGTTGACTGGCCCTCAAGAGTATGTAGTGTAGTCTTCTTCTCAGGGTGTAATTTCAGGTGTCCATTTTGTCAAAACGGGAAGCTCGTTGATCCGAATTATGGCAAGTCCTTAGAGGTCGAAGAGGTCGTCAAGTTGATCATGAGGAGCAAGCCGTTAATCGAGGGCGTTGTAATAACTGGTGGCGAGTGCACTCTACAGCCCGAGGGGCTTGTGTGTCTTTGCCAGAGACTGAAGGAAATCGGTTTGATCGTTGGCGTAGACACCAATGGCTCGATGCCCCACGTGTTGAACAGGCTCCTCCAGGAGAAGCTCGTCGATAGAGTAGCCATTGACGTGAAGGCACCATTAGAGCCTAAGATCTACGAGGGGGTCGCAGGCTTGCCGGGTCGAGGAGAGGATGTGGTCAAAAGCATTGACAGATCTCTTAACTTGCTCCTAGAATCTGGCATAGAGGTCGAAGCCAGGTTTCTCGTGGTCCCAAGCATGACGAGCGATGCAAACTATGTAAGAGAGGTCGCCGAGAAGGTTCGCAGAGCCACAAGATTCGTAATTCAGCAATTCAGGCCAGAGGCTGATCTTCTTGACTCTTCCCTCAAGAGACTGAAGGCACCCACCAGACAAGAGCTCTTAGCATTGGCGCGAATAGCGCTAGAGCTGGGCTTGTCCAATGTCTACATAAGGACGAGAGAGCATGGGCTCGAAAAGGTGAAGGAGGGGTGAGTGTGCTTTGCGTAAGCTGATCTGCTTAACGGGCATGCCGGGAGCTGGCAAAACCGTCGTCGCAGAAGTGGCTAGAGACTTAGGCTTAAAGGTCTACTCGATGGGTGACGTGATCCGCGAAGAAGTACTAAGGGAGAGAAGGGCTTTGTCTTGGGAAGACGTGAAAAGGATGATGTTTGAGATCAGGGAAAGAGAAGGTCCGAGAGCCGTAGCCAAAAGGGTCTTGAAGGTGATGATGAGGGAGGACTGGGACGTAGCAGTCATTGAAGGCGTGAGGAGTCTAGAGGAGGTCGAAGAGTTTAGGTCAATCGGTGAAGTAACGGTCCTAGCAATACACAGCTCTCCTGTAGATAGATACGAGAGGTTGAGGAAGAGGGCGAGGGAGGGAGATCCAAAGAGCTTCGAGGAAATGAGGGAACGCGACTTGAAGGAGCTTTCACTGGGTTTGGGGAACGTAATAGCCTTAGCCGACTACATGATAGTAAATGACGGCACACTAGAGAGTCTCAAAGAGAAGGCGAAGGAAGTACTACTGAGGCTGGCGAAGGGGTTGTGTATATGAAGATAGTAGTCGAGGCCGAGATAAGGCCGACAGAAGACGAGGAAAAGGTGAAGAAGGCAGTCCTCAACTTCTTCACCCCCTCCAACATTAGGGTGGAAGAGAGGGGGCGGAGGAAGGTTCTCATAGCAGAGGCCGACAGGCCCGAGGCCCTTCAGAAACTGCACTTAAAGCTGAGGGAGCAGAGAATTTTAGATGCCGCGAGGTCCATGATCATGAGATGGTCTAGTGAGGATAGAGTCGTGTTCTACCTTCACAAGCAGGCGGCCTTTATGAACCACATAGCTTTCTGCTTGCCAGAAGGCGAGTCACCCCTAGGACCCATCAAGGTCGAGATATTTGAAACCGACGTGAAGGCCGTGATAGACTGGCTCGCGCCGCCAACTTCAAGAGGCAGGCCCCTTTTTGAGAGAGAGGCCCCTCGGTGAAGGACATGAAGATCTATTTGTCTTCTCTGGCCGGTGTCGTTGGATCGCTAAGGGGCTTTTTGCTGAGGGCTGTGGAGCTTGGCTTCAATAATGTGGAGATATTGGATGAGTGGGGCCATAGACTCAATGATAAGAGGAGGCGAGAGCTCTTAGAACTAAAGAGGAGTTACTCTCTAGATTACGTAATTCACGCGCCTTATGATGGTATAAACGTCTCGACGCCCCAGCGCTCTCTAAGAAAGGCAGCTTTGAAGCTCATAGAGGCGTCCATGCGGAACGCGCACTATCTCGATGCGAGGCTAATAGTGCTGCACTCTGGCTTTAAATCCCCCCTAGACTTTATAAAGCCTAAGACGACGTGGGACATATTCTTAAACGTCTTGAGGGAGATAAACAAGCTCGCAAATGACTTGGACGTGTACGTGGGCGTTGAGAACATGCCTTCAGGAGGTCATGCGTTGATAGAGTCTTGTGATGAGGCCCTAATGTTGATCGAAGAAGTGCACGCCCTAGAGAGAATTGGGTTGACGTTAGATGTTGGACACTCGAACACCGTTGACATCCACGAAGCTAGAAATTACCTTTTAAGAGCCAGCGATCGCTTGTTCCATTTACATATACACGATAATGATGGCAAGAGGGATGAACACTTAGCGGTGGGCTCGGGCACCATTAACTGGGCTTCGATAATACCTCTAATAAAAAGACTTAAGCTTGTGGGCGGATTGTCAATAGAGGTTATGAACTTCAAGGACGCAAGGAAGAGCCTCAATGTCGTCGCTAGGATGTTGCGTTAATCAACCCACGCTAGCTCTATGCTCATAAAGTCCTCGGCGATTACCGTGTTTTCGAAGATCCTTTTAGCTTGAGAAAGCAACAGGGATGCGTCTTCATATCTAGGGCTTATGTGAGTCAACACGAGCTTTCTAACGTTGGCCTCAAGAGCTATGCTGGCAGCCTGACCAGCCGTTGTGTGGAGCTCACTAGCAGCCCTGTCCTGAAGGGTGTCGTCGAAGGTGGCCTCGTGAATCAACAGATCCGCATCCTTTGAGACCTCTATCACCTCGCGTATTGGAGCAGTATCTCCGCTATATACTATCTTAAGGCCTCTGCGAGGAGGCCCTAAAACGTCCTCAGGCTTTATCTCACGCCCGTTTATTACCACCGTCTTGCCCTCTTGAAGGGCCTTCCAAAGAGGGCCTTTGGGGATACCGAGTTCCTCGGCTCTTTTGGCATCGAACCTTCCGGGCCTTGGATCCTCCATGAGGACATATCCGTACGACTCTGCTACATGCTTCACCTTAAAAGCCATTATCTTAAAGCCCTTACCCCAATGCACGGTGCCCTCAGAGACTCTATGGACTATTACATCGAACGAGGGGTTGAAGTTAAAAAGTTCCTTCATGTCCTCAATAAAGGATTGAAGCTTTGAGGGACCATATATCTCCAAGGGGTCTTGCCTACCAGTCAAAGACAACGACATCAAGATCCCGGCCAGACCTAATACGTGATCTGCGTGCATGTGCGTTATGAAGATCTTAAGTCTCTTCCTCAGGCCTAAACCTGCCTTCACTACTTGACGTTGGGTGCCCTCGCCACAATCGAAGAGGAGCTGCTCCCCATTCCTAATGATCATTATTGAGGGGAGAGACCTGTTCTTCGTTGGTATGCTTGCCGAAGTCCCTAAAAATATCACTTTTATCAAGGTGTTGCCCCTCTCTCACACTTTTCTTAAAACCGTTATCTTCCTCGTTAAAGATTTATGGACCCTCATCTCGTGCTGTTCTACTAAGGTCATAGAGCTCGGAATTTTTATATCAGTGAGCCAAGCTGGGTGAGCAAAACAGAGATGACCTCCTTTCTTGAGTAGGCCTTTGCTTTGGTCCAGGAGGCTGTTTATCAAGTCTTCTAACATGGCTTTTCTCAGTGATGTCGACCTGCCGTAAGGGGGGTCGGTCGCTATGCTGTCTACGGACTCTTCTATAATTGGCAGTCTCCTCGCATCGCCCTTAATTACCCCCACCACACTGCACCCCAACGACTTTAAGTTCTTCAGCGCCCCATGACACATTTCGTCATCGATATCGAGGCCTATTACTTGACAACCTATCATGCTAGCCTCGATTGAGAAGCCTCCAGTGCCGTTAAACGGGTCCAAAAAAATCGAGCCCTTCTTTGACCTGGCAAGGTTTACAAAGAGCCTACAAATCCTCGGCTCGAGGCTCCCTGGATGAAAGAAAGGGCGGTAGCGCGGTCTCCTAAGGTCATAGGCTCCCCTATCAACCTCAAACATCTTGACGCCGAAGTAAAAGGAACTCGTCAATACCCCTCGGAGCACTACATCAGGGCTTCTTAGGTTAACTTTTGCGTTCTTAGCTCTTTCGAGGACCATAGCCCCTAGCTTCCTCTCAAGCTCTAAGGAGCTAATGTTGATGTATGAGGCCTTTTTGGAGATCCTTATGGCCATCGTCTTACCTTTAAGAAAACAGAAGTCTACATCCCTCATAGACCTTTCGATCTCAACGGGGTCAGTTTCACACTTAAAAAGAAGCTCGATCCCCTCGAGGGTCATGGCCAACCTCTCCTTCAACAAAGTGCAAATCCCAATGTCGTCGACTTCAATGACCGCTATCGGCGGGTCGACTTCGCATAATTTAAAGTCGCGCCCCTCGGCTTCTAAAACAGCCTTCACCTCCGCGACTGGCAAAGTTTGATGCTCTCCCGATAGAATCAGCAAGAGCTTGCGCACGCGAAAACAAGTGCATAGAGCTCTATTAAGCTTATGATGTTCTAGGAAAGCTTAAATTGATGTGATGTCCCCTTATGATGAGGTGATAGCTACGGCTAAGTGCCCCGAATGCGGCGAGGACTTCCTCTACGATAGACACTCGCAACGGTACGTGTGTAGAAATTGTGGTTTGACCATGACTAGAGAAGAGTATAGCTCTATCGTCAAGAAGAGAGCTGGCGAGCCCGAAGAGGACAGTTCTCGAAGAAAGGAATACCTTAAGTGGTGGCTGAGCAAGAAGGGCTGAGGGAGGGAGGAAGAAAGCCCATGTTCTACGTCTATTTTGTCGGCACAGCTGGTTCCGGAAAGTCAACGTTGGTTGACGTGTTTTCAAGGTGGCTCAGAGAGCACGAGCAAGATGCCGTGACGGTTAACCTAGATCCAGGGGCTCGATGGCTACCATACGGGCCCGACGTCGACGTCAGGGACTACGTAAGCTTCGAGAGGGTCATGACCGAGTTTTCCCTAGGACCCAATGGTGCGTTTATTGCATGCGCTGACCTGATTGCCAGTTTCGCTGAAAAGTTGAAGGAAGAAGCCGAAAAGGATAATCCGGAGTACATATTGGTGGACACGCCCGGCCAGATGGAGCTCTTCGCTTTCAGAGAAGCCGGCAGGGCCATAATATCGACGCTTTGCTCCGAGAGGACCGCGGTCGTTTACTTAGTTGATGCCAGCTTCCTCAAGAGGCCCAGCAGTCTTGCTGCCTCCCTCTTACTCTCAGCGTCCGTCCACTTCAGCCTCTTAAAGCCCCAAGTATGCATATTGTCGAAGTCGGACCTCTTGACTAAGAAGGATCGTGAAGTGACCGTGAAGTGGTTTGATAACATAGAATACATATGTGAATTGATGAGCAGGGAGGAAAACGCCTTGCTCAGCGACTTCAGTCGAAACATAATGCAAGTCCTGACTGAGCTCGAAAGCCTGACCAACATAATCCCCGTATCCTCGATAACTGGTGAGGGCATAGACGAGCTGTTCGCCGAGTTGCAAAGAATATTTGCAGGAGGGGGGGAGGAGTTCGTCGACGTCGGCCCATTTAGGGTCGACGAATATTGGTATTAAAGTCGTAAAGGTGTTGCCTTTGGACGAAAGGCCTAGAGAACGTGATAGAGTCGAGGAGGCCAAGGAAGAAGCGACATTGAGGAGTGAGCTGAGCAGGATCAGAGAGGAGCTCAGCTTTTTGTACAAATACTTAGATGAGAAGAAGGAGCGAAGTGAGGAGTTGAAGAAGGAAATAGCAAGTCTCAAGCAAGAGGTTAAGAGGTTAAAGAGCGAAGTAATGATCAAGAAGGAGGAGGTCCTGAAGAAGAGGGAGGAGTTGAGAAAGCTGAGGGAGGAGATCAAGGAGCTAAGGAGAGAGATTAACGACTTAAGGTCTAAGCTCGGGCGCAGAGAGCCTGGCGAGTTAAAAAGGATGCTGGAGGATTTAGAGTGGACGTATCAGACCTCATCCCTAAGCCCCGAAGAAGAGAAGAGAGCCGTGAAGCTCGTCGAGGAAACGAGGCTCTTGGTCTTCATAGCCGAGAAGGTAGAAGAGAAGGAGAGGAAGTTAAGCGAGAAGGAGCAAAGGCGTACCCAGATGGCCGAGGAGGTGAGGAAGCTCGTCGAGGAGATAGAAAAACTTAGAGAGGTCATTGCGGAGTTAAGAGGGAGGCTCGAGGTCTTAGCGCAGAGAAGAGAGGAAGTTAAGAGGGGCATCAAAGAGGTCATAGAGAAAATTGCAACGTTAAAGAGGAGGAGGAACGAACTCAAGGAGAGGCTCAGAGACCTCTTAAAGAGGAGGAGAGAGGCTGAGGAAGAAGCTTTAGCAAGGAGGATCGAAGAAGAAGTCGAGAAATTGATCGAAAAAGAGAAAGAGCTCGAAAAGATTTATGAGAAAATGCTGGAAGACCTTAAAATGGGAAAAAGGATAAAGCTTTAAAGTGTCCATCATGAGGGTCCCCCCCTTTGGAAAGAAGTTATTGGTGTTGTATGTCGATAGAGATGGAGACATAAGCAACGTCACGGGGATTGAGACTCCGATCATTGGCAGGGAGGCCAATCTCAAGGCTGCCATGGACTTCATACTAAAAGTCCCCGACGAAGCCGATGCGAACGCGCTCTTCGCGGCCATAAAGCTTCACGACGAGCTTCTAAAAGAGGGCTTCGAATGCGAGCTGGCCACGGTTGCTGGCGTAAGAGAGGGCGGCGTTAAAGCGGACATGAAGATCGCCGGGGAGGTTGATAAAATTCTTGAAAAGTACAACGCTGACGGTATAATATTTGTGAGCGATGGAGCTTCTGACGAACGCGTCATACCCATTTTGCAGGCCAGAGCCCCCATAGTCTCAGTAAATAGGGTCTTAGTGAAGCAGGTGAGAGGATTGGAGGACACGTACTCCCTTTTCGTCAAGTATTGGAAGGACCTAATTGAGAACCCCCGATATTCTCTTTACTTCTTGGGCTTGCCGGGGATCTTCCTGACCATTCTAGCAATACTCACAACCATGGGCTATGCGCAATATGCCGGAGTCGCCTTGCTGTTAATAATAGGGTTCACTATGATCGCTAAAGGATTCAACTTAGATAAGCGATTGTCCCACAGCTGGTCTACGGCACCAGTCCTGTTCTTCGGCTCCTTCATCGCAACGATAATTTTAGTAGTAGCGCTCTACTTGGGGACGGCCGCCGTTATTTCGACGATCGATAAAGAGCCTTCATTAGCCAACGCATTCAATGTGGGCGTGCTCGCGGGCATCTTCCTCATAAACCCAAAAGGATATGACCCAGTAACATTTGACGTTACGACCATCGACTTAATGGTTATTGCTCTCATGATATTGTTGATCGCAAGAGGGTTGCACAAGCGTTTGTCTAACGGACAAAATGTGTGGCATGAAGCTGTATCGGTGACGTTTTGCTTTTTACTGAGGTGGCCACTCATAGAGATGTCGCTACTTCTCTTAGATCCCAAGAGGTCGCCTATCGTCTTCGCTGTGTGGACGGCTGCGACTGTGGCCATCACTGTGACGCTCGCAGCCTTCTTCGTGGCCTACGAAAGATTAAAGCGATAACTCGCTCTTACGAAATAGCGTCTGTCCGTACGTGGGCGTGGTATGATGGGCGGTCGAAGGAGGAGGAGAAAAGTCGTCAGAAGAGTCGTGCGTAAGCCGCCAAAGGTATTTAGGTGCCCTGCTTGCGACATGATAAGCGTGACCGTGAACGCCGAGGACGAAGAGGTAGTAATCTCGTGTTCTAATTGCGGGCTGATGCTGAGGATGGGGAAAATGAAGAACTATGAAATGGTTCACTACTACAATGCATTTGTCGATAGGTATTATTCTGGCGAACTAAGTGTTGAAGGTGGAGAGGTTGAGAATAGAGAAGTATCTCAATGACGAAGTAGAGGTTAAAGGGTCGATTCACTTGTCGTTACTTGACCCTGAAAAGCTGAGGCTTGCAGAGGCCGCTAGGCTTGCCAGAATAATAGAGGAGGCCGGAAGCTCCGCCATAATGGTCGGCGGTAGTCTCAACGTTAACGAAGGTGCGATGGATGAGACCATAAAGGTAATCAAGGAGAACTGCAGTTTGCCCGTTATTATTTTCCCCAGCAACGTCAACACGATAAGTCGCTACGCCGATGCTATATGGTTCATGTCGCTCTTAAACTCTATGAACCCCTACTTCATAATAGGCGCGCAGGTGCAAGGCGCAGCCATAGTCAAGAAGTATGGTCTTGAGGCTTTACCCATGGGTTACATAATAGTGGGCGAGGGCGGGACCGTGAGCATAATAGGCCAGGCGAGGCCCCTACCACCACATAAGGCCGAAGTCATAGCCCTCTACGCCCTCGCCGCGCAGTATTTGGGTATGAGGTTCGTCTACATAGAGGGAGGTTCTGGCACCCCCGAGCCCGTACCGCCGAGCACCGTGAGAGTCGTAAGGGACTACGTTGACGTGAAGTTGATCGTAGGCGGGGGGATAAGAAGAAGGGATCAGGCCGAGGCCTTAGCCGAGGCCGGGGCCGATATAATCGTCACAGGTACGGTCCTAGAGGAGGAGGACGTAGAGCGCAAGTTAAGAGATATAGTGGGCGGGGTCCTCGCAGGAGGGAAAAGAAGAAAGGACTCTAGGAGGTCCCCTTCTCTCGATACTTTGGACAATAAGCCTTTATAACTCCAGGGTCTAAGCGCTTCCACTCGGATTCGGGTATGTATTCACATAGTAGGTTCCACGCTATCTCCAGCGTCGTGTCGAGGTCTCTGTTCTCGTAGACGTCTTGGTTTATGAAGCGCCTCTCGAAGGCATCGCCGAAGGCAAGGTAAGCCCTATCGCGCTCCGTCAAGGCCTCTTCTCCTATCACCGCTACGAGGCTTCTCAAGTCTACGGCCTCGCTGTAGCAGTAGTAGAGCTGATCGCTCAGCTGCTGGTGGTCTTTCCTAGTGTACCTCGTGGCCTCCTTCATCAACCTGCTGAGCGATGGGAGGGGGTTCATTGGCGGGTATATGCCTTTACGATGCAGCTCTCGGCTCAGTATTAGTTGCCCCTCCGTTATGTATCCCGTTAGGTCGACGACCGGATGCGTAATGTCGCCTCCAGGCATCGTGACTACGGGGATCAGCGTTATAGAACCCTTCCTTCCACGAATCCTCCCGCACCTCTCGTAGATCTGAGCAAGCGCTGTGTAGAGGTAGCCGGGGTAACCCCTTCTACCAGGCACCTCCGCCCTCGCTGCGCTTATCTCGCGAAGCGCCTCGCCGTAGTTTAACATGTCCGTCATTATCACTAGCACGTGCATGTCGTACTCATAAGCTAAGTACTCCGCAGTCGTCAACGCCACGTGAGGGGTTATCACTCGTTCTATGGCTGGGTTCTCGGCTAAGTTTAAGAATGTCACGAGCCTCTCGATAGCCCCAGTCCTAGTGAACTCGTTCCTGAAGAACATGGCTTCTTCAGCTGTTATCCCAATGGCAGCGAAGACTATTGCGAACTCCTCTTCCTTGCCCGGAATGGTGGCTTGGCGTGCTATCTGTGCGGCCAGTATGTTGTGAGGAAGGCCCGCCTCCGTGAATATGGGGAGCTTCTGACCTCTACTGAGCGTGTTCATGCCGTCTATAACGCTGATCCCGGTTTGGATGAACTCCTTGGGGTACTCGCGAGCGGAGGGGTTTATCGGCGAGCCATAGACGTCACGCTCCTCTTCAGGCAATATCGGTGGACCGCCGTCTATTGGCTGGCCCTTGCCGTCGAATATCCTCCCGAGCATCTCCATCGAGACCGGTACCTTCAGCGTCTCTCCCAGAAACGTGACCGCTGTCTTATCGACGTCAAGACCGCTCGTGCCCTCAAACACTTGGACGACCGCGTAGCCCTCAGCGCTTTCCAAGACGACCCCTGTTCTGACTTCTCCCGTCCCCGTCTCGACCTTGACGAGCTCGTTATAGGCCGCGTCGTTGACGTTCTTCACTACCAGTAGAGGTCCCGCTATTTCGCCCACGGTCCTGTACTTCCTAGCCTTAAGTGCCGACAAGGGGATTGACATGTGGGATCACCTCTTAGACTGCTACGGCTTTTCGGCTCTTTATCAAAGAGCTTATTTGTTCATCTATTTTCTTCATTATTTCTTCTGCAGACTCTTTGAATTTATCGTAGGGTATTATCTTCATCCTAGCCAAGTCCTCTTTAATGGGCAATCTCAATATCTCGCTTAGCGTAACGCCGCTCGAAACGGCTTCCTTCACCTTTCTATCGAAGTGGAGTATCGTCTTGAGCATTAAGTACGTCTTCTCCATTGGGCAGTAAGTGTCTACCGGGTGATACGCATGTTGCATCAAGAAGTCCTCTCTTATCACTCTCGCGACTTCGAGAGTGGCCCTGTCGGCTTCTGGCAACGCGTCCGGACCGACGAGCCTCACTATCTCTAATAGCTCGGCCTCTCTCTGCAAGATCGCCATCGCTTCTTTGCGCAACTCCGGCCAGTCTAGCGCGACGTTCTCTCTGTACCAGTCCTCTAACGTCTCTAGGTAAAGCGAGTAGCTCGTCAGCCAGTTTATGGCGGGGAAGTGCCTCCTGTAAGCGAGGGCCGTGTCCAAGGCCCAGAAGACCTTGACTATCCTGAGAGTTGCCTGCACAACGGGCTCTGAGAAGTCCCCACCTGGTGGCGACACGGCGCCGATTATCGAGACTGAGCCGATCCTGTCTTCAGAGCCGAGGGTGATGACTCTACCTGCTCTCTCGTAGAACTCTGCTAGCCTAGCTCCTAGATATGGCGGGTAGCCTTCCTCCCCTGGCATCTCCTCGAGCCTCCCCGATATCTCTCTAAGGGCCTCCGCCCACCTCGAAGTGGAGTCGGCCATCAAGGCGACGTCGTAGCCCATGTCCCTGTAGTATTCTGCCAGCGTGACGCCTGTATACACACTCGCCTCTCGGGCCGCCACGGGCATGTTGCTGGTGTTCGCTATCATCACGGTCCTCTCCATGAGGGGCCTCCCGGTCTTGGGGTCCCTGAGCTCTGGGAAGCGCTCGAGCATCTCGGTCATCTCGTTGCCCCTCTCGCCGCAACCTATGTAGACTATCACCTTGGCGTCCGCCCATTGGGCTAGCTGGTGTTGCGTCACGGTCTTCCCTGTCCCGAAGCCCCCGGGTATCGCCGCCGTCCCTCCCTTGGCTATGGGGAAGAAGGCATCTATGATCCTCTGGCCTGTCAACAGCGGCTGTACGGGATCGAGCTTCGTCTTGTAGGGCCTTGGCTTGCGAACAGGCCACCTCTGCATCATCGTGAGCTCTCGTACTGAGCCGTCGGGCGTCCTGACCTTAGCTATGACGTCTTCGACCATGTACTCGCCTTCAGGGGCTACTTCTTCTAAAATGCCTTCGACGTCTGGTGGAACCATCACCTTGTGCGTCACGAGGGGCGTCTCAGGCACCTCTCCCAGTATGTCCCCGCCCACGACCTTACTTCCAGCTTTAGCCTTTGGCGTGAAGAACCACTTCTTGTCCCTCGGCAGAGCTGGAGCTGATACCCCTCTCGCTATGAAGTCTCCCGTGCTTTCCTTTATTATCTCAAGAGGTCTTTGGATTCCGTCGTAGATTTGCGTTAGAAGTCCTGGGCCAAGCTCAACCGACAAGAGTTGCCCAGTACCCACGACTTTTTCTCCTGGCCTCAGCCCGCTCGTCTCCTCGTAGACTTGTACTGTGGCCAAGTCCTCCTGCAACCTGATGACTTCGCCTATCAGATTGAGCTCCCCAACCCTTACGAGCTCGTACATCTGGCTACCCCTCATCCCCTTAGCGACAACGACTGGCCCCGCCACTCTAACGATCTTCCCTATGCTCGGCATGCCCACCACCGCTACTACCTTATTACGACCTCCACTCCTACAGTCCTCCTAATAAGCTCGCTCATGTAGTCATGCACACCCTCTTTGGCTCTCCCGGTGGGTATAACTGCTACGACTGGTTGCTTCAATTTTAAGTACTTATCGTAAAAGTTCGGTATCTCAAGGGCGTATCGCTCTTCTACTAGAATTAAGGTAATGTCGTACCTCCTTATCAAAGACGACAGCTTTGCCTCAGCGTCTTGCTGGTCATGTACCGCGAAGCCTTCGTCCACTCCGGCTAGTTTCAGCCCTGCAACGAAGTCTTGGCTTCCTACAGCGACCACCTTCACTCGTCCTCACCTCTTGCAAGGCCCTAACTGAGCCTCCTAGCTATCTCTTCTTGACCCATTACACTTTCACAGTACTCGCATTTAATTTTTAGGGGCTCTCGGCTTATGACTCTGAACTTGCTCTGAATCTGCGGTTCGTGATTCGTGATACAGGTCGGGTTACTACACCTTATTATCCCCACGATTTCGTCTGGAAGGGCTAGCCTTTCCTTCCTCACCACTTGGTAATCCTTTATGATGTTCAAGGTCGCTCGAGGAGCTATGAGTGCTATTTTGCTCACTTCCGACGGGCTCAGATACCTACCCTCTATCTTTATGATGTCTTTGGTACCGAGTTTCTGGCTGGGCACGTTCATAGCGATGGTTATTATGAAGCCTTCCTTACCCGTTATCCCCAACATTTCCAGGATCTTGAGAGCCGTGCCAGCTCTCAAATGGTCTATGACCACTCCATCCCTTATTTTTTGAACCCGCAGTTCTCGATCGACCATCATCTCAAGGCCACACCTTAAATACTTAAGCTATAGCACTCTAAATAATTTCTGAGGGAGTTGAGGGGTTAGTTTAGTGATGTCCTTGCGTGGAAGAGATCTGATATCGATCAAGGACGTCACGAAAGAGGAGATGCTGGCGATGTTCAGAGAGGCCACGTCTCTGGAGACGTGCGCTAGGTCAAAGAGCGACGTGTTGAAAGGGAAAGTCATGGCCTTGTTATTCTTCGAGCCCAGCACGAGAACGAGGTTAAGTTTCGAAACTGCTATGAAGAGGTTGGGCGGCGACGTCATAGGTTTTGAAGAGCCCTCCATAACTTCTATGGCTAAGGGAGAGAGCTTGATAGATACAGTCAAAGTGATCGAAAACTACGCTGACGTGATGGTCGTGAGACATCCATTCGAGGGCGCCGCTAAGGCGATAGCCGACGCAGTCCAGATCCCAGTGATAAACGCGGGCTCGGGGGCCCTCTCACACCCGACGCAGGCCCTCACGGACCTCTACACCATATGGAGGGAGAAGGGGAGGATAGACGGCTTGACTGTGCTCTTTCTCGGTGACCTCAAGTACAGCCGAGCCGTGCGATCCCTGATACAAGGGTTACTCAACTTCAACGTGAACTTCATACTCGTCTCACCCGAGCTCCTGAGGTTGAGAGAAGAGGTAAGGGAAGAGCTCAGAGAAAAGGGTGCTTCTTTCATAGAAGCAACTTCGCTATCTCAAGAACTCATGAAAGAGGCAGACGTCGTGTACGTGACCAGGATACAACGAGAACGATTCGTAGACCCCATGGAGTATGAAAAGGTCAAGGGGTCCTACAAGCTGACTATAGAACATCTTCGACACGCAAGAGACGACTTAATAATCCTGCACCCCCTGCCACGAGTCGATGAGCTCGACCGAGAGATAGACGAAACGCCTTATGCCAAGTACTTTAAGCAAGTCTTCTACGGTCTCTTGGTCAGAATGGCCCTTTTGAAGATGATATTAACTTAGTCGTTGAGACGTCATTACACTTTACGCCACTCCTCTTCCAGCTTCTCTCCCTCTTCGTCGCTTACGCTAAAGACGTCGTACCTACCAGTCCTCTCGGCTATTGCTTGGGCTAAGAGGTGATAGCAGAGCGGTGCACTCCTCCTCGAGATCACGTTTATGTAAAAATCGTCGCAAGAGCAGTAGAGCCTTGGTATGACCCAGTAATCTTTTCTCCTGCCAACAACTATCCACGTCACTCGTCCGCTAGGCACGAATATGTACTTCTTCACCCTCCCCCTATTAACTACCTCGATGGCCTTCTTTAAGCGCTTTAGCGACACGTCGTCGAGCGAGATGCCCAGCTCTTGGAGTACTTGCATTATTGACTGCACAAACTCTAATGGTGGGTTGCAATCAAATAAATATGACCTCGGCCGAGAGGTAGGAGTCTCATGGTTAAGGTAAGGTTCCTGCTCAACGCCCCAGCATCTATGATAATCGCTGAGGGCGAGAAGATATTGACCGTCTCAGACCTCCACATAGGCCTAGAGTACGAGCTCCAAAGACTCGGATTTAAAGTCCCATCGCAGAGCGAGGAAGTGGCAAAGAGCTTGCTTGGACTGTTGGAGGTCGCCAAGCCTGACGTCTTGGTCATGCTCGGTGACGTGAAGCACGAGATAAGGGGCCTTAGGAGGAAAATAAGGTCAGAGGTCGAGAAGGTCATTAAAAGCCTGTCAGAGACCGTCAGAAGGATAGTCATAGTGATGGGCAATCATGACGGTTCGCTAAGGCGCTTAAAACTCGAAGGCGTCGAAGTCCACGAGGCTTCCGGCGTTTCAATTAACGGCGTCTCCTTTATTCACGGCAACGCGTGGCCCAAGCCAGAGTTGCTTGCAGGCAACGTCCTCATGATGGGGCACCTTCATCCCTCCGTACCAATACCTTATGGAGAAAGGAGGGCGTGGGTTGTCTACTACCTCGGGAAGAAGACGAGGGAGAGGGCGAAGAAGCTCCTCGGAGTCGACTTCAACATTAAGAGGTTGATAGTCCATCCCGCGTACAACGGTTATCTGGGGCACAGTCCCTTGCGCAAGGGCTCGTTTCAAAGGTTAAGTCCGATCTTCAGGAAGCTCGTTAATCCACAAAAGGGCTACGTCTACAGTTTGGATGGGACATTTCTGGGAAGGTTCTCGTTCGTAAACTCCAGCGAATAGCCCTCTCTCTGAAGTATGCTCCTAGCGACGATTACGCCCGATGCGGAGGCTTGGACTAGGCCCCTTGTTATGCCCGCGCCATCGCCAATGGCGTAGAGGTTTGAGACCTTGGTCTCGAGCTCTTTTGTTAGCTCCAGTCTCGAGGAGTAGAACTTGACCTCGACACCGTATAGTAGCGTGTACCTCGAATAGACACCGGGAGTGAGCTTGTCCATAGCTTGGAGCATTTCCAATATGTTGGCCAAGTACCTATAGGGAAGGACGAAGCTCAAGTCCCCTGGAGTGGCGGATTTGAGTGTGGGCTCAACTACGTTCCTCTTAATCCTCTCGGGCGTCGACCTCCTGCCTTCCTCGAGATCGCCAAGCCTCTGGACTATTATGCCTCCGCTCAACAAGTTGGCTAAGCGGGCTATGTACTTCCCGTAGGCTATGGGCTCCTTGAACGGCTCCGTAAAGGACGTGCTGACGAGGATTGCGAAGTTGGTGTTCTTGGTCTTCTTGTTTAAGAAGCTGTGGCCGTTAACCGTCACGACGTCTTCGTAGAACTCTGTGATCACTTCGCCGTAGGGGTTGAAACAGAAGGTCCTGACTTGGTCGTCGAAGCACTTCGAGTAGTAAATCAGCTTAGGCTCGTACAAGTATTTCGTCAGCGGCTCCATGACCGGAGCTGGAACCTCGACCCTAACGCCTATGTCGACTGGGTTGTTGTACGCTTTGAGGTCGAGCTCTCTCGTAACCTTCTTGAGCCACTCGGCTCCGCTTCTCCCAGGCGCGAGGACGACGTACTTGGCGCGAATCTTGGTTCCGTCGGCCAGCTCGACTCCTGCCGCCGCTGAGCCGTCAACTAAGACCCTCGTCACTTGCCTCTCGGTAATTATCCTTACCCGCTGAGAGAGGTAATCTCTCATGGCCTTTATTACGTCGGCGCACTTCTCAGTGCCGAGGTGCCTGATCCTTACGGGAATGAGCTTCAAGCCCGCCAACTGAGCGCGCCTCTGCAACTCCTCTATGACGTCGGCGTCGGTGCCGAAGACCGTGGTGGGGGCGCCGAATGTCAAGTACATTTCATCGACGTAGTCGATTAGTCGAAGGAGTTTCTCTCTCCCCACGTAGTTCTCCAGCCAGCCACCCACGTCGGCCGATAATGTCAGCTTGCCGTCGCTAAAAGTCCCCGCCCCGCCCCAGCCACACAGCATAGCGCACGGACTACAACCCGCACAGTCACGACCCATTCGAGTGAGGCATATGCGCTTCTCTATGTCGGGCCCCTTGTCAACCATTATTATCTTCAAGTTGCTCCTCTGGGTCAGCTCGAGGGCGGTGAATATTCCCGCTGGCCCGCAACCGACTATGACGACGTCGGCTTCTAGGTCCCCCATTCGCTTCGCCGAGCCCTATAACGCTCTAAGGCTGAATTTATCCTTAACTCGTCGAATAAAAAAGATAGCGAAGACATTAATCGAGAATTATCGAGGTCATCGTGTCCCTTATCCCGCTTATTTTGTGTATCCTAGTTATGAGGAAGTCCGTCAATGCCTTGGTGTCCGCGACCTCGATTTTAGCTATCACATCGTAGGGACCCGTGACTGAGTGTACTTCCCTCACCTCTGGCAACGCTTTTAATTGCTTCACGACTTCGGGTACTTTGCCTGGCTCAACCCTGATGTGTATGTAAGCCCTGACCACATATAGTTTTTCGGCCTTGAAGGATAAGAGAGTTGCGCCACAACACTTTAAGCGACCTTGACGAGGTCCGAGGGGGCGTAACATGAGGTGCAACACAAGTACACCGATTAAATAACAATGACACAGCTTGGCTGCCGAGCTCCTAGTTTGAAGCTAAATAACGTTGGACTCGGATCACGTGTTTGGTGGGGCCGCCAGGATTTGAACCTGGGTCACGAGGGCCCGAGCCTCGCAGTCTACCAGGCTAGCCTACGGCCCCAAGCGACTACTCTAATTACTAGGGGGTGATCTAAAAGCTTCCTCAACATTGCAGGAGAGGGCCTATGTTTCGAAAGCTATAAGAGAGGTCTAACTTTCTTGTCTTGTAGGCCGGGGTAGCCGAGCGGTTAGGCGGCGGGCTGCAGACCCGCTTTACAGGGGTTCGAATCCCCTCCCCGGCTTCAGGTCATTCTCGTGATTGAAGCTCTTCAGAGCTTGTTCTCCTTGGAGGACAGGGACTCCGTCGTGTTTCTCAAAGTCCTTGGTGGGGCCGGGGGGACTTGAACCCCCGACCAACGGGTCTCTCGCTCCAGAAGATCGTCATCCCAGTGGTCCGCAGACCCGTACCATGGCTTCTGGAGCCCTTAACGTCGGGCCTTGGCCCGATGTCGTCCTACCTTGCTAGACCACGGCCCCTGTGTTAAGAGACCTCCCACGTGGGTCTTAAAAATTTTATTATTTTTGTAGTTTGTAGAGGGGGTTGCCGCCAGCACGCCCCTTTCCCAGGCCCTCGCGGAGCCCAGTACTCGGGTGCGCGTTGGGCGGTTTAACTTCCGGGTTCTGATGAGACCGGGTGGGTCCCGCCCACTATGGCCGGCGACAACCCCACTCTCCCTTCTCAATCAGCTGGTATAAGGCTTTTTCGATCGATAGAGAGGCACAAAAACCCACGAAAAGCTTTTCTCTTCGTACTTTGAAAGTCTCGGAGAGATACGCAAGGAGTTGTGATGGTCATCTTTAGCGCAAACGAAGTTCGTCAACTCGTGCCCACAGGAGGAGACTACACATACTTGATTGTGTACTTGATCACCTTGATAGCGCTCACGTTTATGTGGTTATTCTTGGGGCAGAGGTACCAAGTCTACATGTGGCTTCGTGACGCCGAAAGGGCCACTTTAAAGCTCGAGGCAATGGCCAAGAAGAGCAAGGAAATACTCATGAACACGATAAAGGAGCTGGGGAAACCCCATAAGGATCCTTCGGAGGAAGTCGAGAAGTTCATGGACTTCTTCGTCATAGAGCCTGTGGACAGAGACCCCTTCGGCGTCTTGAAGAGGCTTGAGCACCTCTTAGACGTCGAGAGAGAGAGGTTTAAGGACGTGGTAGCAAGGGTGGCGCCAAACGCTAACAGCGAGGAGAGGGCTAACCTAGAATCGTCCTTTGCCGCCACGTGGGCCGTGAACTACATATACAAGGTCGTCAGGCACTACACCCTCTTGGGCAAGAAGACCAAGAGCATGTTGATAATCATGCAGATAGCGTACAACTTGCCAATGATAATGAGGCTGGCCGAGGCGTACTTTAACTCGCTTGACGCTTTCACGAAGGGCAAGCCTATAGGCGATAGCGTGGGACCCATGGTCGCTGCGAAGCTCATGAAAGGCCATCCGTGCAAGAGCATTGGGGACGAGATGGTCGTTGCTGAGGTGCCCTTTGAAGGCAGGCTCCTCGTCGTGGTCAAGGCCGAAGGGCCCGGCGGTAGGGTAGGCAAGCCGGGTGAAGCCATAGCCAAGCTGGCTCAGCAGTACAAGGACAGGTTGAAGAGGATAATAACCATCGACGCGGCCGTCAAGATGGAGGGCGAGAACACGGGTCAGATAGCCGAAGGCGTCGGAGCAGCCATAGGCGACCCGGGCCCCGAGAAGTACAAGATAGAGCAAGTGGCCCTCGAGCTTGGCGTCGGCCTAGACGCGGTCATAATTAAGCAGGCCTTTGAGGAAGCTCTATCGACCATGAGGAAGGAGCTGGCAGAGGCAGTAGACAGAGCAGTCGAGGTCGTGAAGAGGATTGTCAGAGAGAAGGTGGCAGAAGGAGAGGTTGCCATAATAGCCGGTATAGGTAACACTATAGGTGTGGGCAACGGCTAGCGACAGAGGTTAACAATATGCCGAGCCCATCACTCGTATCGTCGAACGGAGAAGTCGTTGACTTTTTGTTGTGGTACTTGTTCTTGGTATTGATAATGCTCATAATATTCAGCTTGCTATTTTCTGCGACGAGGAGGGGGGTCTTGATAACCCTAAGAGGTATAAAGACTGTAACGGTCTTGCGGTGCGAGAACTGCGATTACAAGGAAGAAAGGGAGTTCCAGATGGGCGATTACGTCTTTAAGAGAGTGGGCGAGTGCGCTAAGTGCAAAGGGCCTCTCTACATATCCATGATCTACGGCGTCCCAGAGAAAGGCCCTCCAAGGCCGTACGGTTATTAGAAACTCGTAGTCACTTCGACGCCGTCTTCGAGGACTATGATCGTGTGCTCGGCTTGAGCTACGAGTCCCCTGCCCTTCTCTACCAGCACGTGATAGCCGTAGAGGGAGCCAGTACGCGAGAGCTCCAAGAGTTTTGAAAGCGTTTCTTGCGGAATCAAGTCCCTGACCCACCTGTCACAGAAAGGCAGTCCTTTGAACCTGTGCCATATGGTCGCGAGGACCTCCCTATCAGCCTTCTTAGCCTTCTTTGGGCTCAGATATCGAAATATATAGACTTCGGGGGAGTCAACTACTACACCAAGGCCGTTGGTGACGAAGGGCTCTATAGCGTAAACTTCGTACGCCTCCATCGAAAATCTGCTATTAACCGCCACGTTCGGTACGCTCTTCTCCCCGTGTAATGTGTACTGCTTGAGCATGTGGCCCGATAGGTTCCTAATGGGCTTAAAGCCCAAGCTCTTTATGGTCGTCTCTATGAGGGAGCCGAGGGTTGACATCCTAACCCCGGGCCTTATGGAGTTGATGGCCGTCTCGAGGGCCCTCTCTGCCGCACGAACGAGAGGCTCGTACTCCTCGGAGAGAGCGATTGTTGACGCGACGTCGGCTATAAAGCCATTGACGTGTGCCCCGACATCTATCTTCACAAGGCTCCTAGGAGGTATGATTGATTTGTCTCCTACAAATGACGTGTAGTGCGCTGCTACGTAGTTGATCGAAACGTTGCAGGGAAAGGCAGGCTCGCAACCCGTCGACTTGATGTAGCGTTCAACTTGCTCGCATACCTCTATTAATGGCATCCCTTCATGGACCTTGTAGATCACGCTCTTGAGGGCTTGAGAGGCTGCTCTGCCAGCCCTCCTCAAGCAACTTAGCTCTTCTTCAGTGAGCAACGCGAGAGCACACCACATCACTTTGAAAGGAGAAAGGATAATAACCCTTTGGGTAAGAGGAGGACAGGTCGAGGACATGAAGGAAAAGCCCTTTAGCGTAGTGGCAGTTGGCGGGACCTTCGACAAGTTGCACAAAGGACACAAAGAGCTTCTAAGGACGGCGTTCAAAATTGGCCGGAAAGTCATTATAGGCCTCACTAGCGACGAGATGGTGGCTCGAAGCAAGAGCGACGCTAAGATCGATCCCCTCTCTAAGAGGAGGGAAGGCCTCGAAAGTTGGATTAAAGGGGAGAGGATGGACGAGCTGGCGGAGTACGATATCGTGGTGATAAATGACGTCTACGGAGCGGCGATCCACGACGAGGAGCTAGAGGTTCTAGTAGTGA